>Ga0172365_10000303_pt1 | contig 32015 bp, 25 predicted proteins | sample LakKivSesite48cm_FD_114535 | JGI IMG/M metagenome (GOLD analysis project Ga0172365, IMG submission 114535) | Sediment microbial communities from Lake Kivu, Rwanda - Sediment site 48cm | ecosystem: Environmental > Aquatic > Freshwater > Lake > Sediment | place: Rwanda: Western Province, Lake...
ATCATTGAAGCACCCTATTACACAATCAATGTACCTGTCACCCTTCATGTCACACCATTTGTGGGAATTGGCGAAAACCGCAAGAATGATGACATGCTCCTGTCGTGTTACCCGAATCCTTTTACCGATGTGACTTTTATCAGTTTTTCCACAGCCCGGGCCGAAAGAGTCAAACTGGAGCTTTTCAATATCCATGGTGAGAAACTGCTCAGCCTTGCCGACTTGCAATGTCAGCCTGGCGAACACAACTTTCAATGGGACGGATGTGATGGCCAAGGGCACAGGGTTAAACCAGGCATTTATATCTGCAGACTGATGGTTGAAAGTCATGTCTTTCTCATGAAATTGCTTAATTTGAATTAACTTTGAAAACAAGTGTTGCTGAAAACTGCAACGTCCCAATTTAAATGAACCTGAAATCGCTGAAAACATCGGTTCTGTTGTCCGGTATCTTCCTGTACCCCGGTTATTTGTGGTCGTTGCCTGTTTTTAACTCCATCACCGTTAATTCAGATGAAATAGACCTCTATACTAAAATAGAGATCACCGTTGACATGTCGGCCAATTTTATTAATCCCTTCGATTATGATCAGGTTTGGCTTCGTTGTTACTTCACCTCTCCCTCAAATGTGATTTATATTGTTGATGGGTTCTACTATCAGGATTATGACCTTAATCCTCCCTCAGGAGCTTTGATACCCGTTGGTGAACCTGTCTGGAAAATAAGGTTCACTCCTGCACAAACCGGAATCTGGACGTATGAAATCCGTTGCAGCGATAACACGGGGACCACCTTCTCACCGACATACACCTTCACCTGTCTATCCTCCGCCAATCCCGGATTTGTGAGGACCACTTCATCAAAATTCCTGAAATTTGATGATGATTCCATTTTTTTTCCTATAGGTGAAAATCTCGCTTGGAGTTACGGTGACGATGGCTTCTATGATTATGATCACTGGTTGGACAGTTTATCAGCCAATGGGGCCAACTTCATCAAGCTGATCATGACACCCTGGTCGTTTGGCATTGAATGGAATAATACGGGTTTAGGCAATTATACCAACAGGCTGGATATCGCTTTCTGGCTTGACTGGGTCCTGGAAAAAGCCACATCTCAAAACTTATACATCCAGCTTTGTCCGTTAATACATGATGAAGTCTCTACACTTGCCGGCAATCAGTGGCAATACAGTCCCTATAATGCAGCTAATGGAGGACCGTGCCAGAATACATGGGATTTTTATACCAACACAACAGCCAAAGACTATTACAAACGCAAACTGCGTTACATCAATGCCAGATGGGGCTATTCCTCACACCTTATAGCCTGGGAGTTATTCTCAGAGACAGACAATACAGGTGATTTTAACAGCCACCGCGGTGAAATCAACGATTGGTTGGTCGAAACCGGCCAGTATCTTGATTCCCTGGATATCAATGATCATTTGATAACACTCGGTTACGCTTTTTATGAAAATGATCCCGACATGTGGAACGACCCCCTTATCGACCTGACCCAGATTCATATTTATAACACTTCCAATGATCTGGAACTTAAAATATATGCTGGCACAAGAGACTATCATCTTCAATACGACAAACCGAACAGCATTGGGGAGTTCGCCCTCTCCACCGATCCCATCACATGCATTTTGCTCGATCCCGATGGCATAGCCTTCTACAATTCACTATGGGCTTCATCCCTTTCAGGAGCATTCGGAGCTGCCGCCACCTGGTGGTGGGATAACTATATCGAGACCCAAAACCTTTATTATCATTTCAAGCCGGTGACCACCTTTATGCATTCTATCGACCTTCAACAGGAGGATTATGCTCCTGTCACCGTCATGTGTACGGCTGATGAATACCTCGATGTGGTCATCGAGCCCGGATTCCAAACCCTCTTTCAGCCTGCCCCTGAAGATTATTTCACCGTAGAGAGGACCGGTAACATCATCCCCAGGGCAAATAACCTGAGCATCATGTTATATGGCTATATGTTTAACTCGTCACGCAATCCCCCTCATTTTGCGGTGGATTATGCCGAGGCAGGGCAGTTCTCCGTGGTCACCGGCGGCAATGCTTTTCTTTCCAGGATCAAGATATGGATCGACGGCGTTAATGTGCTGAATATGGTTGGACACACCCACACGACCTACACCACGGATGTCGAGGCCGGAACACATATCATCTTCGTTGAAAATACCGGGAATGGCTATATAGAGATCGATAAGTACATCTTTAAAAATTATGCCCCTCTTTTGCGCAGCTTTGCCCTGAAAAGCCAGAATCATGTGGTGGGATGGCTGCAGAACAGGAATTACAACTGGGAATATGTCAACGACTATGGTGATCCGGCTCCCCTGTCGGGCGGCATCATGAACTTCAGCGGTCTCAGCGAAGGGTATTATCAGACGGAATGGTGGGATTGTTCCGGTGGCGAAACCGATTCTATCTCCTTATATGCCGCTCCCGGCGGTGACCTTGCCGTGGCTGCCCCCGCGGTGGTGTGGGATGCCGCCTATAAGATGGATTATGTCAGCCCGGTCATGACACCCGCTTTTACCGCCATCCCCACCCACACCTGTACCGGCGATACCGTTGTTTACACTGACAATTCAACCGGCATTATCAAAAGCCGCTTATGGTCTTTCCCGGGTGGCACGCCGTCAAGCTCAACGCTGGAAAATCCGCAGGTTGTCTACACTAACTCCGGTGTTTACAATACCACGCTGACCCTGTACAACGATTTCGACACGGCCGTTCTGACCAAATCCAATTATATCACCATTGATACGTTACCCGGTGCTCCAGGTTTTATATCTGGGCCCACGTCTGTCTGCATATACACCACCAATGTCGTTTATGCCATCGCTCCTATCCCCCATGCCACTTCATATGTCTGGACGCTGCCTCCGGGGGCGTCGGGTTACAGCACCACGCGAACCATACATGTCTCCTTCGGCACGGCGGCACAATCCGGGAACATCTCGGTGAAAGGCGTCAACTTTTGCGGTTACGGACCCGTCGCCTCAAAATATATCACGGTTATACCGCTTGTCGGTTCTGCCGGACCCATTGCAGGTGATACTGTGGTGTGTAACGGTCAGGCCGGTGTGGTTTATTCCGTTGATCCCATCGCTAACGCTACCTCATATACCTGGACGTTACCTCCGGGAGCTACCGGGTCAAGTACCGGCACCAGCATCAGCGTGACATTTTCATTGACCGCCAGTTCCGGCAACATCAGCGTTAAAGGAGCCAATTCATGCGGTACGGGCACCCCCTCCTTTAAATTCATTCATGTGAATCCCTATCCCTCTGCCGCAGGTCCCATTTATGGTGACACACTGGTGTGCCAGAATGAGGAAGACCGGTATTATCATATCGACGAGGTATCCCATGCGACCTCTTACGAATGGATATTACCTCCCGGTGTTGAGGGCCAAAGCAGCACAAATGAGATTTACCTGACGTTTACCGTACCATCCGTCTGCAACCTGATCGAAGTAAAAGGTGTGAACGACTGCGGCGAAGGCGATCCTGCGTTCCTCGGTGTGTGTACCGTACCACTGCCCACAATCGGAGAACAACCTCATGATACCATGGTTTATATCGAAGATGATGCCGTTTTTGAAATAACCTACACCATGCATCTGACCTATCATTGGCAGAAAAGTCAGGATAACGGCGCGACCTGGACCGATCTTTCAGATGACGGCATGTATGACGGATCAGATACGTCGGTGCTTCAGATTACCGGAGTGGTACCTGCCATGAACGGTTACAGGTACCGCTGTGTCGTCAGCGGCTCATGCGGGCAACCCGCTACATCCGATCCCGCCGTATTGAACGTGGTGCCTCAGGGTTGGCTCTATTCACCTACCGACGCCTATCACAAATTCAAGATACCCCTGCCGGCCCATCCCGTCATTAACGGGGATCCGATCGATGTTGATGATTATGTCGGTGTATTCTTTGAGAATGACAGCAGCGAATGGCTATGCGGTGGCCTGGAGCAATGGAACGGCGTCACAACCATCACCGTCTTTGCCTATGGCGATGATCCCCAGACACCTGAAAAAGACGGTTTCTCGGCCGGCGAATCCATACATTGGGAAATTTACTCCCATGAACATCATAAAAACTATGATGCCACACCAACCTATCTGTTCGGGCCTTCCACTTTTACCGTCAATGCCACCACTACGCTCCAGAAACTCGAAGCCTTCGATGTCATACAACAAACCGTCGCCCTTCCTGAAGGATGGAGCGGCTTATCAAGCTATATCATACCTGCCGACGATTCCGTGAAAGCCATTTTCGATGCCATCACCGATGATCTGGTTATCCTGATGAATGCCTCACAGGTTTATTGGCCTGACCAGAATATCAACACCATCGTTACCTGGAATACTTACAGCGGATATAAAATAAAGGTGACTGATGCCACTCATGTGGTCTTCTTGGGCACCCTGGCAACCCAAAAGACCCTCCTTCTTAAAAAGGGATGGAACCTGATGCCTGTCATCAGTGAGAATGATGTGTCAACACTCCAGACGGGTATTTTCAGCGATCTGGGTGATACCCTTGTCATCGTGAAAGAGATAGCAGGATCCGGCATCTATTGGCCCGGTCAAGAGATTTTCACCCTTGAATGGCTGATTCCCGGTAAAGCTTACATGATCAACGTATCCAAAGAGTGCCACATACACTTCCCACCTGCCGAACGAATGGTTAAACCTGTCATCCCGGATGACAGATCTGATTTGACAACGCCCTGGAATCCGGTGACGGCCACCTCCAACTCCCACGTCATCGCCATCAATAAAGCAGCACTAACCTGGGTGTCACCCGGCGATATCTTAGGCGCATTCACTCCCGGGGGATGGTGTTCCGGCATGGTCAGAATAGATGGTGACCGTGTCAATGTTCCTCTGATAGTTTATGGTGATGACCCGACCACCCCATATGTGACAGACGGCTTTGCCGCCGGTGAACCCATGTCATTTAAGATCTTCCGTCCGGACAAAGACACAACTTATTGTGTTATGGCAGCTTTCAACATACGGCTGCCCGATTCGGGTCTGTTTGTTGTCAATGGCCTCTCCGAAATAAATTTATTTCAGTTGTTACTGAATCAGCCTGAGCTGACACTTACAAAGGAGATCATCCGGATCTATCCTAATCCTGTAACACATGAAATGGACATGGATATCGCAGTATCAGCCGACGGATCTTTATTCTATCTCTTTAACTGCGAAGGGCAGCTTATTAGCTGCATGACCGTACACTCAGGTCATTCGGTCATCGATATGACCTCTCTTGCCAATGGCACTTATATCCTCAAAATGATCACAAAACAACAGGTCTGGTACAAAAAAATCATTAAAAAATAAATCGTCGGGATTTTAATCTTACTTTCGTGGCCTCAGTCAGCCCTATTTATATATATTTTCGAACGATATACAAATATGAAGAAACAATTACCCATCTTCCGGATTATTGAATCTCTCTGTCAATCATTCAGCATTCCCGTAAGCTGTGGATTAATCATCATCCTGTTATTGGCCTTCAATTCGGCCTCTGCACAGGAACATCCCTCGCCACCCAAGTGGATGCTGATGCATTACCTCAGTGAAGAGGAGATGTATCACGGGGGACGCAGCAGCCGTGATTTTACCCCCACCGATCCTCCCCAGGGCCCCATTTACAATGTGGCTGAATTTGACCAGCAGGAAGGTGTTCTCATCGCCTATCCGTTTGGCATCCCCCTGACCCTTATAGCCGAGATGTCGCAGGATGTTACCGTCACCACCATTGTTCTGAATGCCGGCCAGGAAAATACGGTGACTAACATTTATGAATCCAATGGCGTTCGTCTGGATCATTGTAATTTTCTGTATGCTCCTCATGACTCCTATTGGACCCGTGATTATGGTCCCTGGTTCATCCTTGACGGGAACCACCAATTCGGCATTGTCGATTTCCCATATAACCGTCCGCGGCCCAATGACGATAACATCCCGGTGGTGATGGCCGGTTTTCTTGGCGTCAACCTTTTCGGCATGGATCTGACAAGCACCGGTGGCAATTACATGACCGACGGTTACGGTGTCTCCGCTTCTTCCACGTTAATCTGGGAAGAGAATGCGGGTTTATCGCATGATTCGATCGCGCAGATCATGAACGACTACCTGGGCATCGAAACCTATGATGTCCTGCCCGATCCCCTGGGCGAGTATATCGAACACATTGACTGCTGGGGCAAATTCCTGGATGTGGATAAAGTGCTCATCGGGCAAGTGCCGTCCAGTGATCCGAGGTATGCTGACTATGAGTATGTCGCCGACTTTTTCAGCACCCATACCTGTGGATGGAATAAACCCTATGAAGTGTACCGTGTTTACACGCCGGGGGATTATCCTTACACACCCTATACTAATTCCCTGATCCTGAATAACAAGGTCTTTGTGCCGCTGACCGGCAGCCAGTGGGATGATGAGGCCATTTCAACTTATCAGGCCGCTATGCCGGGTTACGAAGTCATCGGCGTATATGCAGATGGAGGAAATGGTTGGCTGAATACCGACGCATTACATTGCAGGGTTATGGGCATTGCCGACAGGGGCATGTTGCTGGTGCGCCACATGCCGTACTGGGGCGATGTCGCCGTCCTCAGCGGCTACCCCGTGCAGGCCGATATTATCCCGATGGACGGCCAACCCTTAATACCTGACTCGGTGCTGGTGTATTATAAGGTCAACGGAGGCAGCTACAGTGCCCTGATCATGTCAAGTGACAACGATACCGCTTACACCGCTGCCATTCCCGGCGGAAATCCGGGTGATGAGATAGCCTATTATATCCATGCCGTTGATCAGTCGGGAAAAAGTACCAACCATCCTTATATCGGTGCACCTGATCCTCATGTGTTCCATATCACCGGATCATTACCCGATGTAACGGTGATTCCCGACTCACTCCTTTTTGTTAACTATCAGCAAATGATAGAAGGACAGATGGTAACGGTTCATAACTATAACTCCACCGGCGTCACCATCAATTATATTAATAATGAGGGGATAAACGGTTTCCCCTGGTATATCGATCCTTGGAACATCAACCTGCCGCAGGTTCTTGCCCCCGGCGATTCAATTGAATTGAATGTAAAAGTAAGCATCCCCGTTGACTTACCAGGCCCCTGGATAACCGATACCCTCTTTGCCGAGACCGATGCCAGTACACACAAGGTGATACTGCGGATCGACAGCGATCTCCTGTCATCAATCAATGATTATCGGAGTATAAAAATGGTTTCCGCTTTCCCGAATCCGTTCTCCGACCTGGCCACAATAAGCTTCAGCCTGAGTCAATCCGGACAGGCAGAACTGGTCGTCTATGATATGACAGGCAAAGAGATCAGAACACTGGTGCATTCATTTCTCCGGAAAGGATCTTACACATGCCGCTGGGACGGAACCGCCAAAGACGGAACGCAGGTACCGCAAGGTGTTTATATCTGCCGGCTGACTGCCGGCGAAAGGACTGGGAGCATTAAGATGGTGCTGGATAAGTGATGGTGGTTATATTAAAATTCGTATCACATCCCGGCATGATAAAAAGTAATGATCCATTTGTTAAATTTTGTTAACAGTATCTTTTTCAGTTAAAAAACATCAGTTTTTATAAAAAGTCAGGATAATTTGCATATTTTTGCCACGTCAACCATTAACTTCTTAAACATTAAATAAAATGAAAATAAGATTAACATTCAGTTTGATTATTTTGTCGGCCCTGTTTTTTATGGTCAGTTGCAGCCAGACGCCTGATCCCGACAAGATCACATTAAAAGACAAGAACGATTCGATTAGCTATGTCATCGGATTGGATTATGGAGCAGGATTGCAAAAACAAAATATTGATTACAGGCCTGCAGCCATGTTTAAAGGTCTCGAAAACTCCCTCAAGGGCCAGAGCATTTTTCCCGACTCGGTCAAACGGGCGCTCATCACCGAAATCAACAGTCAGATTGAACAAAGAAGGCAGGAAGTTTTTAATGCCCAGCTGGCGCAAAATAAAGAATCCGGCGCCAAATTCATGAAAGAAAACAAAGATAAACCAGCAGTGGTGGAACTGCCGTCAGGTCTTCAATACAAGGTGATTAACCAGGGTGTCGGGAAAAACAAACCGTCAGCGACCGACAGTGTCGTGGTGCATTACCGCGCCATGTTCACCGACGGTTCACTGATTGATGAAACCTACGGGCGTTTACCCACCAGTTTCAGGCTCAACAGGATCATGAAAGGCTTATCGCAGGGTATTCAGTTGATGAATCCAGGCTCGATCTATGAATTTTATATACCTTCCAGCCTCGCCTTTGCCGATAAGAACTTCACCGATCAAAATGGGAATGTCGTCATTCCTGCCGGCTCAACATTGGTTTACCGGGTCGAACTTCTGAATGTTATCAGGTAACCCAAAATATATACACATCTGTCCAAGGCTGTCGGGTCTCCGACAGCCTTTTTTTTCTTTCATATCCCCTCTCCGGAATCATAAAAAATTGTAAATTTAGTCGGTGCCGGACAACCCCGGCTGAAAATTCCCGTCTATTATAACTTAACGGTGTTTTAATGATCACCGAACGAAAAATAATAGAGGACTGCCTTGAAGGGAACCGGAGAGCCCATCATTTACTGTACAGAAAGTACGCAGGAGTGATGATGGGTATTTGCATGAGGTATGCCAGGAACAGGGCTGAAGCCGAAGACATGTTGCAGGAAGGTTTTATTAAGGTTTTCTCAAAAATAAATTCGTTCCGCTTTGAAGGATCCCTGGAAGGTTGGATAAAAAGGATCATGATCAACACGTCGGTGAATCATTACCGTGAAAACCTGAAACATGATATTCACTCCTCCATAGATGATATTGATGAACGCTACATGGCGCAGGGAGCCACCGATGAGGATCAGGAACCGGATGACACCCCCTCGCAGGAGGAGCTCCTGAAAATGATCAATGAATTGCCTGATGGTTACAGGATCGTGTTTAACCTGTATGCCATCGAAGGCTTTAACCATAAAGAAATAGCGCAAATACTCCATGTCACGGAAAACACTTCCAAGACGCAGCTCTTCAAAGCACGGCGTATACTGAGAAATAAAATTTACTCACGGTCAGTGAGAACTTAAAAATCATCAGCAAGATGAAAAAAGATATGGATAACATAGATAAACTTTTCAGGGACAACCTGGAGAACATTAAAATCAATCCTTCCAGGGCCGTATGGAAGGGTATCAGGGACAATTACTTCAAAAGGCCGCAGGGTAAATTTAATCTGACGGAATTGCGCAATATCTTCCTGGCACTCATCATAACCGGCACCTGTGTTTCATTCGTCTCCATCCTGTTATGGTTTGTTGTGACAGGGAAAAATACCCCACCCTATGAACCGGCAATGATCACTTCAGCTTCCGCTGACCTCTCCCTTCAACCTGTTGCCTTTCATACTTTGAAAACGGCTGAACCGGTTATGCCGGATGGAGAACGTATGAAAAAGGACGACCCCTCAACACCGGTTCCATCAACCCTGTCGGCCAATGAAACGAACAGACCTGAAGGCAACCGGGCAAACAACAGTGAAAACATTACCCCTCAGACCAAAACAGATAAACATCAACCTGATCCTGTGTTTGAAACATCCCAACAGGCTCATCAGGAAACAACCATCCCTTCACCGTCCTCCCGCATCACCCATGCTCAGGAAAATGATCATCATCCGGATAATAACAAACCGGGGGACCTTTCCCTATCAGAAAAGGTTCCTTTATCCTTCCTGGCACCTTTGCCCTCTCCCGGTCAGGCAGGTGATGAACGGTTCATGGTCATAAAAACCGCTGCTTACCCTGCATTCCTGCAAGGGAAAGATGGGAAAAAACGGCTGACCTCTTTCGAACTGGCTCTTCAGTATGCAAATGAATGGACCGATTACAGGCAGAATGCCGGTGATTTTAAGTATGGCTATGACATCAGTGTGAACGGTATCTGGCGCTTCAGGGAGCTGTTCATCCGGGGAGGTCTCGGCGTTTGTTTTTCTAATGACAATGGTGACTATGATATTTCCTATGAACGTTACGATAGCATTGGTTACTATTATAAAGTGAATCACTTCACCGTGTCTTCCGTTTTCCCCGATTCGGTGGTCTTTAACACAGTCATACAGACTGTCTATGACTCAATACAATATTCCGACCGGCTTAAGCCCCCGAACAGGTACACTTACCTGCAATTGCCCCTGGCCTTTGGTTTCGACTTTTACACCCACCGCCGTTTAAGTCTCTCGCTCCTAGCCGGACCGGTGCTGTCTATCCTCGTGCATGAAAACGCAACATCCGTATCGTTAAATGACCCGCGGGCAAAATTAATTGATGTCACCGACCATACACCCGACAGGATAAAAACCAACGTTCAACTGGCCGGAGCCCTTGGCATCCGCTATCAGCTCAGCAATAAAATAGCACTGGGACTGGAACCGACCTGCCACTACTTTATCCGGCCGGCTTATCATGCCCTGAATGCCAATCCCAAAAAGCCCTATTCCTTTGGCATCAGAGCCGGTTTGTTCATTAAATTTTAAATGCAATGACCATGAAAAGCAAGTGCATCATATTTCTGACAGTCATCGCCGGTCTGTGGCTGATCAACTCCAATGACGGACCACTGACAGGTCAGAATCCCGGAAACATGGCAATGTTTACATCAGACTCTTCCTTGTGTATAGCTAATTTTATTGCCATTGCCGATTCTAATCCTTCTTCTTCATTTATCTTTTCATTTTTCGATCAATCAGCGGGAAATCCCAACCAGTGGTTCTGGACCTTCGGCGATCAGACCACTTCAACGGAGCAGAATCCCGTGCATCAGTACAATGCTTCCGGTGAGTACCAGGTATGCCTGACCATCACACGCGATGATACCGGTTATTATTGCACCGATGACACCTGCATGACGGTGACGGTGCCACGGTTTTATGACCTGGGTGGATTTGCTTTTGCCGGAAATTACCCCATCAATAACCCTGATCCTGAAGGCGACACGGCTATTGCATATTTGTACAAGCTCGACAGCAACTTCATCACACCGGTGAGCTCCAGGATATTCAGTGATCTGGGATATTACTGGTTCTCCAATCTGGCTGAAGGCAGATACCTCGTCAAGATACAGCTTCTGCCACACACCACACACTATGATGCATACATCCCGGCGTATTATCAGGATGCCCTTTTCTGGAGCTCAGCAACACCCATCAACCTTATGGGCGAATCAATCTATGATGCCGATGTGCACCTGTCCCAGGCACAGGATAGATTCGGACCAGGAATGATCTCCGGCACGATAAGCCTCGACACCGCTGTTTTCGATGGTATGGTCTTTTCTCCGGCCAATGCCGAGGTGTTGCTGTTCGACAGTGCCGGCATTCCCCTGCAATCAAGATTCACCAACGACGATGGCAACTTTGTGTTCTCAGGACTCGCTTTCGATGAGTACAAACTGATGGCTGAAATGACCGGATTTATACCTGTCTTCTCATCGGTTGTGCTCACCCCTGATAATGCCCTGGTCGATAATGTCGTTCTGACTGTGTATGAACAGGGTACATTTGGCATTGAAGAATATCATAATAAAAGCGTATTTAATCTGGAGAATCTGTATCCCAACCCGGTTACGGATCAGTTATATGTGGAGGTATCCTCGGAAACAGAATCCCGGATTAATGTTATTTTATATAATACAATGACACAACAGGTACAACGGTTTCCGTATACATTACAAAAAGGAAGACAAACATTACATGTCAGCACGGGTACCCTGACAAAAGGATTGTATCTGCTCATGATCTGCACTCAGGACGGGTTAATTTTACAGATAAAAAAATTTATTAAATAACTTTAGGCAACGATAGCAGGCATTTGCCGTCTAAATAATTGTCGCCGTCGATACGGCAAAAAACCGTTCATTACTTATTATTTGATTGTCAACCTAATACATATAACGATGAAAAAAAAATTGACCCTTACAGCCGTTATGATGATCATCATGTTGGGATTTTTCCGTGGTGCCGATGCCATCCCATGTGACATGCCCGGATTGCCGCCTGCGGATTCCACTTTTTGCCAGGCTTATTTCGATGCCTATACCGACAGTACAGATTTTATGACCTGGTATTTTATCGACCTGAGTTTTACCGAGCCCGGGACAATCCCTGCGCAATGGCTTTGGGATTTTGGTGACGGCACTTCATCCGGGGAACAAAACCCTGTTCATACTTACACAGAAACAGGTACTTATACGGTCTGCCTGACAATAACGGATAATTCCGGTACATGCCAGGACACCTTTTGCAAGGACCTCGATGTGACGGGGTATCCTCCCGTTAACTGTGAGAATTACTTTATGTATATCACCAACGATAACCTGACTTTTACCTTTACAGGATTTGTCAATTCACCGGATGAATGCGTTTATTTATGGAATTTTGGTGATAACACGACAGGCTCGGGTCAGAATGTGACCCACACTTTTCAGCAGACCGGTGTCAGTTACTATAACGTTTGCCTCCAGACGATCACCATGAACAATAACGGTGACACTTGCGCCTACACGTCATGCCAGCAGGTGTTTGTCGGGAATCTCCCGGGCTGCCAGGCCATGTTCTTTTATTATCCGCTTGATTCATTGAACGAAAATTTGGAATATCAATTTCAGGATGTTTCCTTTGGAAATCCCACCCTCTGGTATTGGGATTTTGGGGACGGGACGACCTCCGATTTGCAGAATCCCGTTCATACCTTTGCCGAACCAGGGACCTATCTGGTCTGTCTGACCATCTCCGATGATTCGATTTGCCAGGATATGAGTTGTCAGAATGTCATTGTCGGGATGCCTATACCAGGCGATTGCTCCAATTTCTTCACCTATACGGTACAAGAGCCCTGTACCGTCACATTCACCGGAGAGGCATACTATAACGGCATGCCCGTTGAAGCCGATAGCTATGTGTGGGAATTCGGTGACGGCACCACCGGAACAGGACAGACCGTCACCCACACATATAACCCGGTGGGGAGTCTGGTATTCAATGTATGTCTCATGACGGAAATCACCGAGCCTTCAGGGGCAACCTGTTCCGCATTGAGTTGCCAGGATGTATGGATAACAAATAACACAGAATGCCTGGCCCAGTTCCAATATTATCCCTATGACTCGCTGAATTTAACCCATACCTACCAGTTCCTTGACATATCATGGGGCAATCCCGACACCTGGCTGTGGGACTTTGGTGACGGCACCACCTCCGGGGAGCAAAACCCGGTACACACATTCCCCGATTACGGCCTTTACAACGTGTGCCTGACCATCTCAAATACAGAGGATTCATGTTTCAACACCCACTGTGAAACCGTTTTCGCCGACACCATACCGGATAATTGCGAAAGTTATTTCACATACCAGGTTCAGGATCTGACGGTCAGTTTCGAAGGTCATTCATTAAGTTTCTTCCCTCTGACATGGGAATGGCAGTTCGGTGACGGCACCGGCGGAGAAGGTCCTGCCGTCACACATACTTATATTGAGGAAGGATCCTATACGGTCACCCTGGTCACCACCGATGAATCAGGGTGTACCTGGTCGTCAACACAGACCGTTACCGTGGGTTCGTCACCATCATACACCCTGTTTGGCCAGGTCATTATGGGTAACACCATTGCCGATATCGGCAGTGCCATTCTTTACCGTATGGATGATCCGGCAGGGGGTATCTGTATCGTGGATGTCCAATACCTTGATTCGGCCGGCATGTATCACTTCACCGATGTCGAACCCGGTGCTTATCTTATTCTGGCTGAGCTGGCCCCCGGATCTGCAGGTTACGGTGAATACCTGCCGACCTATTACGGTGATGTCGTTTTCTGGGGCGATGCCACGGTCATCACTCTGGGTGAACCACAGAATCCTTATGACATTCATCTTGTGGCAGCCGCGTCATATTCCTCCGGCCCCGGCACCGTCACCGGCATGATCACGCAGGATCTGGAATTCTCGGGCCGTGGCACTCCGGCCCAAAATATTGAGATATTGCTGATAAATCACACCGGCCAGGTTATCGCCCTGAACTATTCGGCTGCCGACGGCACCTTCACATTCCCCGACCTGGCCCTGGGCATATATGACATCTATGCCGAAGTGCCCGGTAAAAACACCATACCGGCAACCGTTACACTGGATGACCTCAACGCCACCGTTAACGTTGAAATCGTGATCACCGGTGATCAGGTCAATCAGTTATACGGTATCAATGATCCTGAAAAAATACTCTCCATGCATGTGGGAGAGGTGTATCCCGATCCTGTGAATGACGAGGCATTTATTCCCATTGAGTGTTCCGGAAGTGTCACGGCCGAGATCACCCTCTTCAACCAGATGGGGCAGAGAACGGTTCAGTACATGGTCATCCTTCATCAGGGAGATAACATTGTTCCTATCAAAACAAAGAACCTTCCGGAAGGAATCTATCTTCTTAAGTTAACAGATAGTAGAAATAATCTGATAACCAGAAAGTTCATCAAATGAGGGAGCGGTAAGGTCATGGGTTGTCACCGGCAAACCACTCCGCATAGGAGGTCAATGTCTCACGGAGTTTGAGACTGTGAAGGACGACATTTTCCGGCAGCCGTCCTTTTATCCTTTCGGCAAAATCAAAGAGCAGATTCTCGCTGGTCGGCTGGTAATCGACCAGGATCAGTTTACCGTAAAGCTCATTAACCTCTTTGATATTTTGAGGGGCAAAATCTCTGTGCAGCACGAGGGCATGATCAAAGTCATTGATGATGCATTCCCTCACCATTTGTTTAAGGTCCTTGAAATCCATGAGCATGCCGTACTTGGCTGAGTCCGGATCATCCACAGGTGTGCCGGCAATGGTGACAAAAAGCTCGTAGGAATGGCCATGGATATGGCGGCAGGGGCCATCATACCCATGCAGGGCATGGGCCATCTCAAAATTAAACGCTTTGGTTAACCTGATACTTTTCAAAATCATTCTCCTTTTTTTATGATTGTACCGTAAGCCGAATTCAGACAGGAAGAACCCAGGCAGATCAAATTTTACAGGGTGATACCACTGAACTCAAGCAAATATTTTATCCCGATGAGAGTGAGTAAAACACCACCGGTCGCTTTGGCAAATTTACCGCGAAAACGGCATCCGTACTTTCTCCCTATTAATGCTCCGGTTAACATGATGACAAAGGTCATAACGGTCACTGCCACCACGGCTATAACTACTCTGATGCCGCTTAGATTCATACCTGCCCCCGCCATAAGGGCGGTGAAACCTGCTGCCGTAGCCACAGCCAGTAAAGTATTGGAGCGGGCCAGATCAAATGTCCTTAACCGGGGATCCATCCTGAACGCTTCCCATAGCATCTTTACTCCCAGGATCGCAAAAATAAAAAACGCCAGCATCAGCCTCACGTGCTCCAGGGCATAATAGGTCGCCTGGCCGATAAACCAGCCTACCGCCATAAAAACAGCCTGGAACAGAGTGATAATCCATAACATCCTGAACATTAAAACAGAGGAATAATGTTCCTGTTCCATCGCATTGTTCAGTGCCAGGACAAAAAGGTTGGTCGATAACCCAAATGTGATCAGAATGACTTCGGTCAGATGCATTTTTTGTTAAACATTCATTATGAGATCGGCCATTTTCTCCGGCCACTCTTTGTCGATTTCATCAGATGTTTTCACACCCTGTCAAGCTCAACGGTAAAGTGCCGCAATATGGGTGCTTCCCGCACAATCCTCAATCCTTTCCTGATGGTGTCGCGACGGTCGTAAATATTTTTAAGGGCTGCGGCCACCACATCCATGTGATTGTTGGTATAGACACGCCGTGGAATGGTCAGGCGCATCATCTCCAGGGCCGGGTAGCGGTTTTCACGTGTCACCGGATCACGGTCGGCCAGCAAGGTACCTATCTCCACCCCCCTGACACCGGATTCGAGATACAACTCAACGACCAGAGTCTGTGCGATGAATTGTTCCTGTGGAACATGTGGCAGGAACCGCCTGGCATCCACAAACACGGCATGACCTCCGATGGGTTGCTGCACCGGAATGCCGTAGTCTGACACTTTCCTGCCAAGGTATTCCACCTGCCTGATCCTGGTCTCAAGATAATCCGGATCGATGCCTTCATATAAACCCTGCGCCAGGGCGTTCATATCACGTCCTGCCAAACCGCCATAGGTGATATAACCCTCGAACATGATGTTAAACAGGCTGGCACGCCTGAAAAGGTCTTCCTGTCTCATGGCAATAAAGCCCCCGATGTTCACCAAGGCATCCTTTTTACTGCTCATGGTCATGGCATCGGCATAACGGAACATCTCGGCAATGATCTCACGCAACGTCTTTTGCTCATATCCTTTTTCACGTTGCCTGATGAAATAGGCATTTTCGGCAAAGCGCGCCGCATCAAAGATGACCATCACACCAAAACGTTGTGCCAGGGCATGCACCTGTTTCATGTTCTCAAGCGATACGGGTTGCCCGCCTGACGAATTGCATGTCAGGGTGATGATGACAAAAGGTATTTTCTCACGCGGATTATTTTTAAGAACCTGTTCGAGCTTACCGAGGTCGACGTTGCCCTTGAAAGGATGATAAACAGTGGTGTCGAAGGCCTGGTCAATGGTACAGTCTACTGCCGTGGCTTTCCTGAATTCGATATGGCCTTTGGTGGTATCGAAGTGGGAGTTGCCGGGGACCAGATCGCCTTCCTTCACCAGCACGGAAAAAAGAACATTTTCGGCTGCCCTCCCCTGGTGCGTGGGAAGGAAATAGTCAAAGCCAAAGATGTCCTTGATAGCCGCCTTCATTTTGTAATAGGATGAGGCTCCGGCATAGCTCTCATCACCCAGCATCAGCTCCGACCATTGTTTGTCGCTCATGGCACCGGTGCCCGAGTCGGTCAGCAGGTCGATAAAAACCTGATCACTGCGCAGGTTAAAAACGTTATACTTCGCATCCTTTATCCACCGCTCCCGCTCTTCACGGGTGCTCCTGCGGATGCTCTCGACCATTTTTATCTTGTAGGATTCAGCAAAAGGTAGTTCCATGGAACCGTTCGTATTTTAAGTTTTGGGCTAATAAAATTAATTGAAAATCAAATAAATTCACAGAAGAACGATGAAAGTCAGAAAGGATAGATGTCTCTTTTCTTGATGTTTAGATATCTTTTCTCAGCAAGAGCCGATTTGAGACGGAACAGGTTCATGTTTTAATATAATAGATCAAAGATAATAATAATTTTCCTTTTAATTGAAACAAACTGAAAAACTTCTTTATCGAAAAGAAAAAAATTAAAAACCCACCCCCAGAAGGGGTTGATGCGATGACATGTCTTACCGTCTAGTAACTCTTAATGGAGTGACGAGAAGTAATAGTGTAGATTTATCTTATCAGCACAACCTTTTTAACAGCAATAAAACAATCTTCTTCACTTATAAAATGTAAGAGGTAAACGCCATTTTCGAGTGATGAGACATCGTTTAATCAGATCTGCAAAATGTTTCTGATGTCGCTCATTATCGTCAAAATCATCTGCTTAAAGGACATGCTATGGATAAATTGGTTACTTTCGGCTGGAATTTCATCCTTCTTGCAACCCTCAGCAAAAAACTTTGTCATTAGCAGTGTATCCGGTCAATGAATATCAGGACAGCACACAATTGGACTTGCACCGCGAAATCATCGAGAGCAGCAAGCAGGGTAACCGTAAAGCCCAATACAGGCTTTACAAGCTATACTCTAAAGCCATGTTCAATGTTTGTTACCGGATGTTACGAAACCGTGAGGAGGCTGAAGACATGCTGCAGGAATCCTTCACCGATGCCTTCAGGAAACTCAACTCATTCAGGTACGATTCCTCCTTCGGGGCATGGTTGAAACAGATCACGGTGAATAAATGCATCAACGAGATGAAACGTAAAAAGATTGAACTGGCTTTCTTTGACGACCTGGATCCTTATGTTATGGAGATGGAAGAACCTGACATGAATGAATCGGAACTCACCGTCGACAAGGTTAAAAAGGCAATGGAGCATTTGCCTCCGGGAAGCCGGATGATCTTTTCCCTTTATCTTCTTGAAGGTTATGACCATACGGAGATAGCACAGATACTGGGCATCAACGAATCGACATCCAAGTCGCAATACATGAGAGCCCGGTTGAGAGTGAAAGAAATTTTAAACACAATGGCTGATGGGAACCGATAAACTTGAAAAATTCATCCTCGCACACAAAGAGGAATTCGATGACCTGAGCCCGCGTCGTCATGTCTGGGCCGGGATCAGAAAAAAATTCCCGGCTGCGGTGGTTCGCACCTGGCGCTGGCAGGCTGTGGCATGGCGCGCCGCCGCCGTGATCGCCATATTCATCGCCTCCTATTTCGTTCATGACTTTATCGGACGCGATCACTATTATAAACGAATGGCTAAGGAACCCGCCGCCGGTAACGGGCAAACCAAAGAGATAGCGGGAACGCTGATGGAAGCCGAAGCTTATTACACATCGCAGATCAATGCCAAAAGAGCCGAAGTTTTCAGGTTTGCCGGCCACGACAGGGAGATATCACAGGAGATCACCATTGAATTCTCTCAGCTCGACAGCATCTATGCCGACCTGAAAAGAGATCTTAAGGACAATGCCGACAATGAGCAGGTCATCGAAGCTATGATACAGAACTACCGGATCAAGCTCGATATCCTGGAAGATATCCTAAGCCAGCTACAGAAATCAAAATCAATTGGTAATAACAATATACATGAAATCTAAACGCTTTATCATACGGCCATCCCTCCTTATTCCACTGCTGCTGTTCGCCTCACAGACACTCCCGGCCCAGACCTTCGAGAAAGGGACGCAGGTGACCAGGTCGTTTTACGCCTCGCATGAAACGGAGATACAGATTTCCAACAAATACGGAAATATTCACCTGGTGCCCTGGGAAAAGGATTCCGTCATGTTCAGGATCGATTTGACGGTGCGGGCAGGAAAAGAAGCCCGGGTGGATAAACTGTTCGATAACATTGATTTTGAATTTACAGGCACCCAATATTACGTCATAGCACGCACCCTTTTCAGGCAATCGAATCTGTTCACCGATATTTCAGATATGGCCGGTTCGCTTTTCAATACGGGCAACAACGTACAGATCGACTACCTCGTCTATTTCCCCGGTAAAAACCCGGTAAGAATTGAAAATAAATTCGGTAACATTTATTCCACAGACCATCACGGTGACCTCTTTATCCAGCTGTCGAACGGTGACCTCAAGCTGAACAGCACTTACGGGAAAACCAGGATCGACATCGAATTCGGCAATGCCTTTATTAAATCGGTGGAGCAAGGAGATTTCACCGTCAATTACGGCGAGCTGGAATTGGAAGAGGCGACGGTCCTGACCCTGAATTCAAAATCATCGCGGCTGACCATTACGCACGCCGGAGATTTATTTGTCACATCGCACCGCGACAAGTATTTCATCACCACAGCTTCCACCATCAAAGGTGACCTGTTCTTCTCCTATTTTAATGTAAAAGAAATGACCGGCGAATCAGACCTCAAATCATCCTATGGCTCCATTAACCTGCAGGCCATCCCGCCGGGCTTCAGATATATCGGATTGAACAGCGAGTATTCCGATATTCAGTTATCGTTTGACAGCGGTGTCTCTTACAGCCTGGAGATCGTTCATACCGGAAAAACCAATCTGTCTTTGATGCCCGGTATCATCACCACCCAGAAAGAGTTAACCGACAAGGACGAGGATCGGTACAGGACCTGGGGATATGCGGGAAAAAATGAAGAAAATGCCCCGGTGGTCAGAATAAACCTGAAAGCCGGTTCAGTCAGTATCATTCATCAGTAAAATATTTTAAATTTATTGCCATGAAATATTCATTACGATCAATTCAAGTCTTAAGCCTGTTCATTCCGGTGACCGCCTTTATGTTGTTCGCTTCAGGTTGCCGGTACCTTCACTGCATTGAAGGAAATGAAATGGTCGTCACCGAAAACAGACCTGCAGGCAATTTCAGCGGTATCGTGTCGGAAGGGTCCTTCAAGGTTTACATTATTCAGGATTCTGTCAACGAGATCACCGTTGAAGCCGAATCCAATCTTTTACCCTATATCGACACCTGGATTAAAGGCTCCACGCTTATCCTGAAAGAACAGGATAACCGTTGTCTTAACAATCATTACCCGATGGTGATCACGGTCAGGACGATGGCCATCGGTTTCGTGAAATTAAGTGGTTCGGGAGATATTTACGGTAATAATACCTTTGCCACCGACTATCTCAGGGTGGAGCTGAGCGGTTCAGGACTAATTGATGTGGCGGCGGAGGCATCCAATGTTGAAACCTATCTGTCCGGCTCGGGGCTTATCCGGCTCGGTATCCGGGGTGATCACCTGATCTCTGAAATCACCGGTTCAGGTGAAATGGACCTCTCTGGAGACGTCCATAAGGGCGATCTCACCATCACCGGTTCGGGTAACATCAACGCATACGGTTTGTCACAGGATATCTGCTTCGCCACGATCACCGGTTCGGGCAACATGTTTGTCACCGTGATGGATATCCTCGACGTCAAGATTACCGGCAGCGGTTCGGTGCATTATAAGGGCAATCCCGATGTCAATCTGAACATCACGGGATCGGGCACAGTGATTCATGAATAATCGCTGATAACCGGCTTTAATATGATGAGCCTGAAAAATTTGTACAGCACTATGAAAACTTTACTCACTCTGACAGGATTGTTACTGGTCATGAACGTCTGGTCCCAGGATTTCAGGAACACGGTTGGCCTGCGGCTGGGATATACAGGCGGTATAACATACCAGTTTTTTCCGAATGATTACAGGGCTATCGAAGTCATGGCGGGGTTCCGTGACAGGGGCCTGCAGGTCTATGGACTCTATCAGCATTATGTGCCCGCTTTTGCACAGTATAGCGATCATTTCTACTGGTATTACGGATTAGGAGGTCATGTGGGATTTGTTACCTGGATGACAGACAATCCCGACAAACCATACCGCTACATCCGTCACATGGCCGCTCCTGTGGTGGGATTCGACGGCAACGGGGGACTGGAATACTGGTTTTACAGAATTCCATTGACCGTAGGGCTCGATTACAAACCTTACCTTGAATTGTTCGGACCGGCATGGTTCGATATTGTCCTGTGGGATTTTGCCTTTACCGTTAAATATACATTCTGATTCTTATCCACTTTTATTATCAATTAATACTCACTGCAATGAAAAATATATTCATCATCAGTTTGATCCTGTTGTTCACCTCAGCCGCTTTTACCCAAAATGAAAGCAGCCAGGGCAGTGACCGGAATGAGATACAGACTCTTTTTGGAAATAATGTCGAGCATGGGGGTTACGGAGCCATCATGGTGAACTATTCCCTCATCGATGGAAAAGATGCCTGGTTGGCGGGTATGCGTGGCGGATGGCTCATCGATCACCGGTTCATGATCGGACTGGGAGGTTATGGCTTCGCCAACAACCTGTATTTCGACAACGTCCTCAGCGACCGGGAAAATTTTCTTACCGGAGGTTATGGCGGACTTGTCGTCGAGCCCATTCTGCTACCCCGTTTTCCCGTCCACCTGTCATTTCCTGTCCTCATCGGTGCCGGCGGAATAGCCCATGTCGACGGATATTACTGGAATCATAACGACTATCAATGGAATACCATCGATGCTTCGGCATTTTTTGTCATAGAACCGGGTGTTGAACTTGAGCTCAACATGGTGCGGCATTTCCGTGTGGCCTTCGCGGTAACGTACCGTTATACCGGGGATATTAAACTGATCGATATGCCGAAAGATGTCATGAACGGTTTTAATTACGGTTTGGCTTTCAAATTCGGTAAATTCTGACCTAATAGTTTCCTCCGAAATCACGCCATTTGTTCAGGTCGACATACACCGTGTCGGCGAATCCGAAATTCAACACACGGTTTGGCACTTCATTGCCTTCCATGCCCACTTCCACTGTCTTCCAGCTGCCCCTGGTGATTTTATATTCCATGCCCCCACCGCAATGTTGATTAGTAAGGTAATACTGACCCTTGTCATTTTTACGGAAGCGGTAAGCAGCCATCTCCGATCGAGTCAAAATTACCCTCAAAGCCACGCCTGGGAAACAGAAAAGCTGTGAAGTGAAATTTCATGGAGGTGAAGTGCAGAATGAACGGAGTGTAATGACTGACCAATTGTAAATTTTCCATATCTTCGCATTTACTGACTAAAATTTATCACCATGCGTTATTTCCTTTTTATCCTGTTGACAGGAGCATCTCTGGTTGCCTATAGCCAGTTCGATAAATATTTCGAAAATAAAAGCCTGCGCTTCGATTACTACCATGCAGGCGACTCACAATCGGATGAATATTATTATGATGAGACCAGGATGGAACCTTTTTGGGGTGGATCAAAGGTCAATCTCATCGATACATTCAACTACGGCAAATATTATGTCAGGGTCTTTGATGCGGCCACCGACAGCCTGATATACTCGCGCGGGTACTGCACTCTGTTTGATGAATGGCAGACTATACCCGAGGCCAAGGAAACATGTAAAAGTTTCTCCGAGACAGTGCTGATGCCATACCCGAAAAACGACGTGCACATTGATTTCTATACACGCCAGCGTGACGGGCAGTTCGAAAAAAAATTCGAATACCTGTTTAAACCCTCCAGCTATTTCGTCAGCCCTGAGAGAAAGATGGTTTATCCGGTTTTCGATGCTTATATCAGCGGTGACCCGGCCAATAAAGTCGATATTGTGCTCATCCCCGACGGTTATACCGAACAGGAGATGGGTAAATTCATTCGTGACTGCCAGAAGTTCGTCAGGGAGATGTTCGACTTTGCACCTTATGACCAGAACAAAGATAAATTCAACATCCGGGGTGTCATGGCACCCTCACTGGAATCGGGCAGTGACATCCCTGGTGACTCCATCTGGCGTAATACCATCGTGGGCACCTCTTTTTACACCTTCGACAGCGAGCGTTACTGCATGACGCGCGACAACAAGACCCTGAGGGATGTCGCCTCCAACGCCCCCTATGATCAGATATACATCCTGGTGAACACCAATAAATATGGCGGGGGAGGCATCTATAATCAATACTGTGTGACGGCCAGCGGCAACCTGGCTTCAGGCAAGATCTTCATCCATGAGTTCGGCCATGGCTTTGCCGGCCTGGGTGATGAGTATGTGGGGGATGTCACTTACAGCGATTTTTATCCGCTCGACGTGGAGCCATGGGAGCCCAACCTCACCACCCTGGTCGACTTCGGCAGAAAATGGCAACACCTGATGAGCAAGAAAACCCCTGTCCCGACACCCGACATTGAAAAATATTATGATGTCATCGGGGTGTTTGAGGGTGGCGGGTATGCCAGCAAAGGCATCTATCGTCCCATGCACGACTGCCTTATGAACACCTTCAGAGGAAATGAGTTTTGCGGCGCCTGCCAGGAAGCGATACAGAAAATGATTGATTTTTATTCAAGATAGGACTTCATCCCCCGGCCCCTTCTCCTTAAAAGGAGAAGGGGTTTGGGGTTGAGGTCATAACAATATAACTATGATCAAGAAACTTGATGAACTGATAAGCCTTTCCAAAAGCAAGGGCAAACGCAGGATCGCGGTGGCGGCAGCCGAGGATTACGAGGTGCTGGATGCCATACGCAATGCCATGGCACAAAACATCGTGGAGCCTGTTCTTATCGGCGACAGGCCCCGGATAGAAGCCCTTCTGGAACAGTTAAACATGGAGCAGCAGGATATTGAGATCATCCACATCCCCGATCCCATAGAAGCTTCTTTCGAGGCCACCAAGCTGGTGCGGGAAGGCCGGGCCCACATCCTCATGAAAGGGCTCGTCAGCACACAACACCTGCTGCGTGCCGTACTGAACAGGGAATTCGGCCTGCGCAAAGGAGATATCCTGAGCCATGTGGCCTTTTTCGAATCACCCTATTACCATAAGATCCTGGGGCTGACGGATGCAGCTATGAATGTGGCACCCACCTTTGAAGATAAAGTGATGCTCATCAACAACGCGGTGGAGGCGTTTCACCAGTTAGGCGTGGCGATGCCCAAAGTGGCTGTCATCGGCTCGGTGGAGACCATCAACCCGCGCATGGAAGCCACCATGCATGCCGCCACCCTCTCGATGATGAACCGCCGCGGCCAGATCAAGGGATGCATCGTCGACGGCCCCCTGGCAGTGGACAATGCGGTGTCGCAAAAGTCGGCCCTGAACAAAAATATCGACAGCCCCGTGGCCGGCGACGCCGATCTGATCGTCGCTCCCGAGATCAACGGTGCCAACTTCCTGTATAAAGCCCTCAATTTCATCGGCGGCGCCACCGCCGCAGCCGTGATCATGGGCGCCAAGGTGCCCATCGTCCTCACCTCACGCTCCGATTCGGAGCGAAGCAAATTCCTGTCGATCGTCCTCGCCTCGGCCATGGAATGATCTTGGTTGGATGCCATTGATGACTTATGGTTTCCTTGCCACCATCTCATTTGCAGGTAATTATTATCTTTGACATCAAATTCCGGTGTCATGGAGCCTGACAGAATATTGGTCATCAATCCCGGATCAACGTCCACCAAGATAGCCGTCTTCGAGGATAACCAGCCCGTGTTTGCCAAAACCATCCGGCATGACAGGAAAGCACTGGCTCAGTTTAAAAACGTGGCCGGTCAGTTTCCGTATCGTAAAAAAATCATTCTGGATCAATTAAGGGAAACGAATATTGACTTGTCGACCATTCACATGGTTGTCGGCCGTGGCGGCTTGCTTAAGCCTATCGAATCGGGTGTCTATGAGGTGAATGACACCATGTGCCGTGATCTGCGCAGTGCCACCTATGGTGAGCATGCGAGCAACCTGGGGGCTCTTCTTGCCGACGATCTGGCCCGGTCGCTGCCGCATGCCAAAGCTTACATTGCCAATCCTGTGGTTGTGGATGAGATGGAAGAGATCGCCCGCATTGCAGGCCATCCCCTTTTTCAACGCCGGTCCGTCTTCCACGCCCTGAACCAGAAAGCGGTGGCCGAAACCCATGCCCGCTCCGTAATGAAACGCTATGAGGATCTGAACCTCATTGTCGTGCACCTCGGCGGCGGCATCACCATCGGAGCCCATAAAAAAGGTAGGGTGATCGATGTGAACCAGGGCCTCGACGGCGAGGGGCCTTTTACACCCGAACGCAGCGGCACACTGCCCTGCGGCGACCTCGTCGATCTCAGTTACAGCGGCCGTTATGACCTGCGTGAGGTCAGAAGGATGCTGACAGGCGAAGGAGGCCTTGTGGCCTACCTCGGCACCAACGACACTTTTGATGCGGAACAGAAAGCCCTGGATGGCGACGAAAAAGCGGCCCTCATCCTGCAGGCCATGGCTTATCAGGTGGCCAAAGACATCGGCGCCATGGCTACCGTCCTCAAAGGCGACGTCGACGCCATCCTCATCACAGGCGGCATAGCTCACAGCAAATGGTTCGTGAACATGATCATTGAACGGGTATATAAGCTGGGTCCCGTCCATGTTTACCCGGGTGAAGATGAGATGAGGGCACTGGCCGAAAATGGCCTCAGGGTGTTGCACGGTGAAATTGAAGCCAAGATTTACAGGTAAACAATATTCTTCCCATGACCCGAACAATCCATGTTTTATATTGTTGATCTTACATATAAGAACATTAGCAATGAAATTACATGCAATTCATACGGGCAATCTGAAACTTGACGGCGGCACCATGTTCGGCATTGTCCCCAAAGTACTTTGGTCAAAGGTTTATCCCGCTGATGAGAATAACTTTTGTACCTGGTCCATGCGGTGCCTGCTGATTGAGGAGGGTGACCGCAGGATTCTGATCGACAATGGCATCGGCACCTATCACGATGAGAAGTTTATACGCAATTACGGTCTCAGCAGCGATGAATCGCTGGTGAAAGCTCTGGCCGGCATCGGAATAACGACGGACGACATCACCGACATGTTCCTCACCCACCTCCATTTCGACCATTGCGGCGGGAGCATCCGGTATAATGAAGACCATACCAAGCTTGTGCCCACATTTAAAAACGCTACTTACTGGGTGGGTAAATCACACTGGGAATGGGCCATTAAACCTAACAACAAGGAAAAAGGATCCTTTTTAAAAGAGGATATCCTGCCCATCATGGAAAGCGGCCAGCTGCAATTTATCACCCATGAAGGCGGGCTGTTCCCGAATGTGGACGTAAGGTTCATCAATGGTCATACTGAGGGACAGGTCATTCCTTTCATCCGTTATAAGGATAAAACGGTGGTCTTCGTAGCCGATCTCTTTCCCTCTGTGGCACACCTACCGGTGCCATGGGTGATGGCCTATGACGTCCGACCTTTGGTGACAGTGCGTGAGAAAGAAGAGTTTCTGAAGGAAGCCCTCGAAAAGGATTATATTCTCTTCTTCGAGCATGATCTCTACCATGAATGCTGCACACTGCAGATGACTGAGAAAGGGATAAGAGAGAAGGAGACGTTCACGCTGGAAGAAGGAATGAAAATGGATACGGTGGTTCAGGATATTCGATGACTTGAGTGAATAGTCACTGGCGTCTTTCCCAAAATTAAGCAGTTATGAGAAGAACCGTAAACTTAGTATATATCAATTAGTTAGAGTGATAATCTGTTGCAGATCGAGTCATACTTCAAAAATCGAACGTCGAACAGGGCACAATTATTTTAGCGCTACTCCTTCACAAATTTCCCGCTCACCGCCTCTCCTTCTATCACCACCCGCACCACATACAAACCAGTTGGCAAATTCTCAACGGATATATCCGTTTCTTTCACACGATCCGGAATAACCTCTGAATGCCATTTCTGACCGTAAACATCATAGATTTCAAGCGGTATATCCCCTTTGTAATTGTACTTCCAAGTCGTGACATTGAAACCAGAAGTATTTGAATGAGTTGTAACTACTCCAGGCAATTTTACTTGAATACGATCAAACGCCGGGTTGGGACTTATGGATAGTTGTGGTGAATCTACTTCTTCTGTCTCTCTCAACCCGACGATATCACAGTCCAAGGGAATGGTATCCAAAACAATGGGATGTTCACATAAACTGTCATAAACAAACGGTTGGGTGTAAATGGTGTCATATTCCAAATCCTGATTGAATTTGTAAGCATAGATATCCCAATTGTTGCCAAAATAAAAGCCGCCCATAATTAAAAGTTTGTTGTCAAATGTTTTTATACTTCCCCGAAATGTGTTATCAGCTTCTATCACATCCTTCACCAATTGGATATTACCTGAGGTATCTATTTTAGCGATTCCTTCGATTATCTCTCCTTCCGAGAATCGCCATCCGGCACCCACGGCTAAGGTTGAATCGCCTAACCAACTGATAGTTGTTGCTAATCCCAATTCAGTACTATCATATACATTACTATAAAATTGTTCTTCACCATCCTTGCTTGTTTTTAATAGTACCGGCGAATCACCATAATTTGGCTGATTACGAATATGCCTGCCTGCAGTGTATATATTATCCTTTTTATCTTCCACTGACATTACTCCATGGCCACTAAAATATTGCGTATATCCCCAGGGAAGGGTCCATCTTTCATTTCCGTCAAAATCAGTTTTGATCAACAAGGGACGTTGTCTGTAAAGTGTCGTATCAGGATCAGGATAAGCTCCTTCACCTGTAATAAGGATTCTGCTGTCGGAGGTCACAAGAAGATCGTACCCCTCTTCATTGACGATATCGGGTTCTGTTTGGGCATATACCTTCTTCCAAAGTGTATCACCCGCTTCATTAAAACACATCAGCCAGATACGTTCAGAGGGATTATAGCTGAAATCAGCCAGCAGGGCAACATAATTACCATTGGGAAGCTGTACGATGCGTGCTCCAAAATCCATATTGTTTGGCAAACTCAATATCTTGCACCATTCTTTCTCACCACAGGAATTTAGTTTCATCACAAATGGATCATAATAGGGATCGAACTTTTGGGTACTTCCAATTAATATATATCCTCCATTAAACGTCTGTTTAGCGTCAAGCAATCCTGTTTTATCCCCATATTGACCAATCTTTTTATCCCAAAGCATTTCCCCGTTGATATCTGTCTTAAATATCCATCCAAACTTAGGAATATTATACTGATTTATTTTACCAGCATAAAGATATCCTTTATCATATGATTCACTCAGGGAATAAGCATAACAGTCAATATTATCACCATATATCCTTATCCATTCCTGAGAAGTAACAATTAATGGTAAAATTAAGAATGCAAAACACATTAAGCGTTTCATTGTCTTATTGTTATAGTGTCATATTGTTTTATTGCATCGATACTTCACTTGAGTATAGTGATTTTTTTAGTATCGACCGGTCTATTGTTAATATACATGGATACCATATAGATCCCGTTATTTAAAGCACCGATCGGTATTACCAATTGATCCTGATCACCGGTTAGCTGATAACTTCCAACGACTTTACCTTTCATATCATGTATTATTATAATAGCTTGTTCGTAAGATTGATCAATTTCATATTCTACTATGAAATAATTATTTGCCGGGTTGGGGAAAACGTCCAGGGATGATTCCTTTGGGTAAGCGATTTCAGTGAACGGCCACTTCCCGCCAAATCCTGAATTCAACAATACAGGGAAATAAACCGGTTCTGCATAGTTTAGTAGTCCAAGGCGGATCAATAAATTACGTGCATACACCGAAGGAAGATTATTACTACTTCCGGTAATTTCAAAAAGGGTGGCTATCTGGGAACTGTCCGGATAATGACCGTTAACGGAATCATTTTGTAATTGATGCAGTATGCCGATATAGGTCAGATAATTCTGGTGTGTTTGCAGCTCCTCGTCCGAGAGATTAAATACTGCCGGTATATTATTTAATTCATTATTCATAAGGGTTGTATCCCCATTTTTAAAATAGTCAAAAGCAAGGCTGTATTTTGCTCCTAATTTATTTTCATTCTGTAACAGTGCTACCAGGCTGTCATGAGCACCTACGTTTACCGTATCTTTCATATAATTACTAAATAACTCATTGAATGCGAGATCTCTGAGGTGTCTGTATCCTTTTACCTGGGCTTCCATGATTTCCTTGCTACCCAGCGAATCTTGGCCTGCCATAATCTGATCTATCATGTAATCAGGTACCGGATCCCAACGGTCGTTGAGGGCATTTAACACTTCTTCCGATTTGGCAGATTGCGGGTTCGCAACCAGGATATCACGGATCATCGCATTGGGCAGTACATCTTCTTTGTAAATCGCTGATTTCATCACGGTGTCAGAAAGATAAGGCGATTCATCCAGCAATTGCTGATTCACCTCAAGAGCTTCATTTGGTACGCTCATCATGACATCCGTATTTAATTCCTCAGTATTTCCTCCATCAACCAAAGCATTAAGAAGATTTTGCGTGCTGTCGGCCTTTTGTTCATTAAGTGCCATTATCGACTTTGGTGGTTGTGAACTGCCTCCACTAAGTCGTGATGGACAGGCTGCTGTTTTTATATATTCAGCAAATCGATTTGGTTGGAGATGAATATCACCCTCGCAATAATTCTCATCGGGTATAATTTTATAATTAGTGTTATTGATTCCATGATATATATATTCAATATGATCACATTCATTATTAATGTCAAACAGGTAATGAGCTGAATAGGAAAAGGTGTTACCTGCAGGTTTGGTCGGATCGGTTTCATCTGATGGGATACCTTGAAGATAGGCAATCCCATCATCAGGAACAATATGGTTAATATAAATATCGCTTATATTTCCATCAAAATCATTGCATTTCAAACACAGACCATCTACTGTAGAATTTTTATTGATTCCCTGACATTCTATTCCAACCTCAAGATCATTAAAACCATTGTTATATATTTCATTGGCTTCGATTCCTGACTCGCTTACATTACAACCGACAGTTCTGTCAGGTAATTGCGGATCACTATTAAAAGTATTTGCTTCAACATGATACGCATTACAATGATCAAGATAGAGTCCATAAATCGTATCAACGGTGGCGGCAAGACCATCATCCATGTTAAATGTATTTAATATTACTTCAGGTGTCTGATACCCACTAAGGAAGATCCCGCTTTTGTTATTCTGGAAAGTGGCTTTCTCGATATGAACTGGTATTACTGGGCTATCGGTCTCTGCATAAACACCGTAAGATAATCCTTCAAAAAGAGATTCATCCCAAAGATTGCATCCATTTACTCCACTCGGTATAAGACAAATAGGCATTACACTGAACGAAGAGTTATATGCATAAAGACCTGTCCCTCTTGAATTAGTAGGACAATTAACGGTTGAAAAATCATCAATGAAGTCACATCCTTCAAAAATTATATCATCACAATCTGTTAAAGATACGAAATATTTTGAAATTGAACCCACATGAGTGACAGAATTCTCAATTTGAAATTGGCAATTATGAAAGCGTATTCCATCCACACCCTGCAGTTGAATCTTGTGTTCATAATTATTCATATAGTAAGGATGGTCTTCATCAGTAATAAAGGAACAGTCAAGGAAACTGCAAAAATTACGAAACTCCAATCCTGTATAAGGATGGTGATTGGTATAAGGTAAAATCTGTAAGTCAACTAAATTATTATTAAATATTGCATTTGTTGCCATTATAATTCCACCAGTTTTTGTCATATCATATTGACCCGGGTAATCTAATTTCGCAGTGAAAATGCCCATGATGGAATTTTCAATTGTCGCATTATTTTTCAGCTCAATATACCCCTGATTACTCCGGGTAAATTGATTAAGATTCGAGTTTCCCTGAAGTTCGATACCACCCCAGTATCCGTCACATGCTTTTGTTAAAATTCCTCCGTCTATAATCAACTCCGCTCCACTTTCAACTGTTACTTTAGCATTTTCTTTTAAATAAACGGTGGTTGTACTGTTAATTGTCAATTTCCCACCGGAATGGATCCGTAAATATTTGTCAATGTATTTATCTTGATCCCAAATCACATTTGACCCCGAAATATCATAATTAACAAAATCAGCAGTCATGCAACCTGAGGATTCATCGATGACATTTACATTACTGTAAGCGCTATACGTATATATTTGTTATCTAAATCATTTAAAATTATATCAACTAAAGTATACAAAAGAAAAGGAGGCCTTAAAGACTCATTTTGGCTAAAATAGACCTTATTAAATAAATAGTTATCTTCATTGAAGATAAGCATTTCCATATGAAATTTATTAGTCGGATTAAAAGGGCTAAGAATGTAAATATTATGTGTTACCGGATTATATTTTAACGAGGAAAGCATTCCGCATTCATTTATTGACGAGTTTAAAAATTCCTGTTGAGTACAATCAAATATCTTAACTGTACCACTCTGTAACGAAGCATAAACCTTATTTGTATAAGGAGAAAATTCAAAATCGTATATAAATTCGTTTGGCAGTTCATATGAATATAAGCTAATATTGTTTATATCATTTATATCTAATCTTGAAAAGAAATTCGGCCTTTGAATAAAATAAATGTTTTTATTTGAAGGATCGAATTTTAATCCACTTGGTTTTAGAACAGATTCATCAAATAGCAAGGTACTATTATTATTTAAGCAAAAAACTGTTCCATATAGCTCGTTTTCTGCAGAGGGTGTCACCCTAAAAAAAAATTGCCCCTCCTTGATATGCTACTCTTTATACACATTTTTTTAAGCTTTGAATGAACACCGGTATGTTAATAATATGATGAAAGTTGATTCCGAATAATTATCAAAAAATCTGATACTTGC
>Ga0172365_10000304_pt1 | contig 31958 bp, 36 predicted proteins | sample LakKivSesite48cm_FD_114535 | JGI IMG/M metagenome (GOLD analysis project Ga0172365, IMG submission 114535) | Sediment microbial communities from Lake Kivu, Rwanda - Sediment site 48cm | ecosystem: Environmental > Aquatic > Freshwater > Lake > Sediment | place: Rwanda: Western Province, Lake...
CCCGGTGCGTACTCGGAACTCGACACCTCGCAACTCAGCGTCGTGTCTCCGGCAGCGGTCGGCATCGTCGCGCTCATCGGCACGGCGGAGGGCGGCAAGCCGCTCACCGTCGAGAGCACCGACGCGGACGCGACGCGCATCGACACGATCCTCAAGCGCTACCGCAGCGGCGATCTGCGCACGGCGTCGCAGTTCGCGTTCGAGCCCGCGAACGACGATGCGGTGCCGTTCGGCGCGCAGCGTCTCGTGAACGTGAAGGTGAACCCCGCCACGCAGTCGAGCGCCGACTTCGACGACTCGCTCGGCAACCTCGCGATGACGATCACGTCGCGCGACTACGGGCTCTTCACGACGCAGATCAGCGTCGAGATCGAAGCGGGCACGACGCAGGGCAAGAAGATCACCATCGTGTTCGAGAGCACGGCCGAGGTGTTCGACGACGTGGGCGGCGACCCCATCCTCGATCTGCTCTACACGCCCGGTGCGAACGGCTACGCGACGGCGACCGCGATCATCAACTCGACCGACCTCCGCGGCAGCGGCACGCGCGCGGACCTGGGGCTCGACGCGCAGCGCACGAACGACATCCCCGCCCCTGGCGTGCTCAACTACGTCTCATCGAACGCAGGCGACACGACGCAACAGATCACCGTCTACGGGCTCAACGGTGTCGCGCCCGTCTCCGAGACCGTCACGCTCAACGGCGTCGTCAACGTGATCGGCACAGTGACGTTCTCGTCGGTGCTCGGGATGCGCAAGAGCGCCGCGACGCTCGGCACCGTCACGATCAGCGATGACCCGATCACCGTCACGATCTTCGCCGCGACGCTCGCGCAGGCCACGCGCGGCTTGCAGGTCATCACGAACTCGCCGATCGTGCCCACGTCTTCGACCATCGCAATCGACGTGGTGGCGGCAGGCGTGAACCTCGTCGTCGTGACGACGAACGCAGCGGGCGCGGAGGTGTTGCAGCGCGTGGACGGCAACGTCGGCGGCGCGCAGGCACTCACGGGCGCGGGCACGCGACTCACGTACCTCGCGCTCGGCGACACGCCCGCAGCGCGCACGTGGACGCTCGCAGCGCGGATGTTCACCGCGAGCTTCGGCAGCTACCGCACCGTGCAGCGCATGGTGGACTTCCTCAACGGCACGCTCGGGCTCACCGCGAACGCGCTCGCCGCGAACCCGACGAGCTTCCTCATGTCGGACGCCGATCGCTCGACGCCCGCGACGAACATCTACACGGTCGCTGGCGAGTTCTTCGCGGACCTCTTCGCGGTGCTCGACGCGATCAACAACGGCTCCGCGCTCGTCTCCGCGACGCGCGGCACGCCCACGCCGGATGGCGATCTCGTGCCTGCGAACACCGTGGGCGTCGTGTACCTCACGGGAGGCGACGAGGGCACGACGACGATCACGCAGTGGCAGGAAGCCTTCCGGCTGCTCCGCAAGCGCCGCGTGAACATCATCGTGCCGCTCACGCGCGACCCTGCGATCCACGCGCTGCTCTTGCAGCACCTTCGCGAGCGCGCGGGCCGTCTGCGCAGCGAGGCGAACGGCTACATCGGCATCGCGAAGGTGAACGGCTCGGGCGAGACGCGCGCGAACATCAAGGCGCAGATCGTCGCGATCCAGAACCGCGAGGTCAGCGCCATCTCGCAAGAGTTCCTGCGAGCCGATCCCGACACGGGCGACTCGACGTGGTACGCGCCCTACTTCTACGCTGCCATCGCAGCGGGCATGCAGGCAGGCAGCGCAATCGCGGAGCCGCTCACGCACAAGAAGCCCTTCGTGCTCGACATCCGAAACGATCCGTCGTGGACCGTCGAGGACGATCAGGAAGAACTGATCGACGCGGGTCTCATGATGGCGGAGAAGGTCGATCAGATCGGCGTGCGCTGGATCCGCTCGGTGACGACGCACATCGCCGACGACAACCCGGTGTTCACCGAGATGAGCGCGAACGAGAGCGCGGACCAGGCCGTGTTCCAGCTTCGCCGTCGTCTCGAAAAGAAGGTCGGCAACCGCGGCCTCGGCGGCAGCGTGGGCACGATCAAGGGACTCGCGAACGACGAACTCGGTCGTCTCGTGGACGACCAGATCATCGTCGCGTACCGCGCGCTCCAAGTGGAGCAGGTCGGCGACGTGTTCCCGGTGAGCGTGGAGATCGCACCCGTGCTCCCGATCAACTTCATCCCGATCACGGTGCATCTCGTCGTCGCGCGCGTCGCGGCTTGAGCGCGGAAGGAGCTAGGTCATGGCAGGACGTGGACTCGTACTCTCCGGCGCACGCGCGGTCTTCCAGATCGAAGGCGTGAAGGTGATGTACGCGACGAACGTGAGCTACTCGGAAGAGGTGCAGTACGACCCCATCGAGGTGCTCGATCAGTTGGAGGTCGCGGAGCACGTCCCGACCGCGTATCGCGTCACGCTCTCGGCGCAGATGGTCCGTGTCATCACGAACCCGATCAAGCTGCGCGACGGCGTGCGGATCTTCCCTCGGTTGGAGGACATCCTCACCTCGCCCGAACTCACCGCGTCGATCCTCGATCGCGTGACGGGCACCGTGATCGCGAACGTCGAGCGAGTGAAGTGCTCGCGGCACTCCGCGCAGGTCGGTGCACGCGGCGTCGTGATGACCGACTGCGACTTCGTGGCGATCCGCATCCGCGACGAGTCGGAGATCGTCTGACCCTGTTCGCCTGAGCCTCCGAGCGCGCTATGCTCGCGCTCGGAGGTCTCATGGCGACGAAAGACGAACTCGATCTGGACGAACTCGAAGCGCTCACGAGCGGCGAGCGCAAGAAGGAAGATGGCGGCAGCGAAGAGCTATCGCCGATCCACACGTTCGAGATCGACGTGAAGGACTACCGAGGCAAGCGGTGGCAGGGGAAGTTCGTCTTCCACGTGCCCGCACTCGGGGCACAGGTGAAGATCGCGCGCCTCAAGGCCGCGCTACTCCCTGCGGGTGCGGCGAGCGACGCGAACGGCGCGCTCATCGCGGAGATGATGGCTTACACCCAGGTGTGCTTCACGGAGAAGCCGTCGTGGTGGAAGCCCGAGCGCTTCTACGATCCCCTGCCGCTCATCACTGCGTACAAGGAGGCGCGGATGTACGAGCGCAGGTTTCTCGGAGCAGAAGTGGCCGACGATCGCGACGACGCGAGCGCGGATGGAGTCGGATCCAATCCTTCTGATCAAGGCGATGTGGGCTGACACGTTCAAGCTCCCGCTCAACGACGAGCGGCTCATGTCGCTCACTGCGCGTGAAGCGCTCGAACACGTCTTCGCGATCGAAGCGCTCTCGCAGCGAAGGCTCGACGCGATCAAGCGCTCGCGCACCGGGCGCGACGCTTCTGATCGTGAAGCACCTCCGCAGTCGGATGTGCATCGCGACGAGAGTGCGCGGAAGCTCGCCGATACCCCGCACCTCACGGGCGATCCAGAATGGGATGCAGTCGAACTAGCGGAGACGGATCCGAGCAAGCCACCTCTCACGATGAAGGTCTGATCCATGCCCGAGACACGCTACCGGACAGTCCTCGAACTCGCGCTCGACGACCGCAACGCAGGTGCGGGCGTGAAGCGCTTGTCATCGAAGCTGGACGACCTCGGCAAGTCAGTCGAGGAAGCGTTCGCCGGTAGCGCGCTCGCCGAACTGAACAAGACCCTCGATCGCACCGCGAAGCTCATGGAGGGCATCGCGAAGCAGCAAGAGAAGGCGTCGCGTGCTGGCCGCTCGGGGGGCGCAGCGGGCACTGTGGCGGGCGCGCTCACCGGCATGGCTCTCGGGCAGGGGCGAGGGCTCATCGGGGCTCTGGACGCCCACGCAGGGGCAGGGCTGCACGGGGACTACGGGGCGGGCGGACGCATGGCGGGCGGCGCGTGGCTCGCGGGGCGTGCTGGGGGTCGCTTCGCGGATCGCGCCGCGACGACGATCGGCAACTACGGCGGCATGATGATGAACGAGGGGTTCATCGGACAGATGCTCGCTGGCATTCCGTGGATCGGCCCGATCTTCGGCGGTGCTGCGTCCGCTGCGGGCGGCTACTACTCGTCGGGCGTCGCGCGCTCGCGTGCGCGTGCAGGCGCGTTCGGCGCAACAGGGCTCTCCGCGAGCGACATCGGGAGCTTCGGCAACCCGTACGGGCTCGGCCCCACGGAGCTACCGCAAGTGCTCGCGCAATACGCGCAGGCAGCGGGCGCGCGCGGGCGCGATGAGATCGGCATGGGCTTCGGCACCGCTGCGGACCTCTCGAACCTACTCGGCATCGACTACGGAGCGACGGGCGGGTTCCAGCGTGCGATGGGCATGACGGCTCTCGGCGGGCGACCCGGTGGGCGGGATCGCGCGGGCGAAATCTTCGCGGTGCAAGACACGCTCGCATCCGCACTCGCCGCAGGCGTCGAGCAGTCGCAACTCGGTCAGGTGTTGGAGAACCTCTCTTCGACGTTCGAGGACTTGCAGACGCGCGGCATGCTGATCGATCCGTCGAGCCTCAACTCGCTCGTCCGCGGCTTCGGCGCGCTCGGCGCAGAGGCAGGCTTCGGAGGCATGGCAGGCGTGCGCGCAGCGACGGGCATGACCGAATCGCTGCGCGGTGTCGGGCAGCGCGAGAACCTGTTCGAGATGCTCGCGCTGCAAGAGGGCGGCTACGGACGCGGGCTCACCTACATGCAGGCGAGGGAACGTCTGGAAGAGCACCCTGAGCAAGTGCTCCCGCTGCTCTTGCGACGACTGCGCGGCATGGGCGGCGCGCAGGACGAAGAAGGTCGGATGCAGATGCTCATGACGGGCTTCTCCTCGCTCGGCACGAATCTCTCGACGCGGCAGGCGCGCGGGCTCGCAAACTTGAGCGAAGAGCAGATCGCGCGCTTCACGCAGCCTGGTGGCGACCGCGAGTTCGCCGAGTACCTCGCGAGCCAGCGCACACAAGTCGGCGGAGGCTTCGGGGTTAGTGAGATCGAAGCAGCGCACGAAGAGCACCGCGCCGGTATTGGCGACACGATCGGTGACGACTACCGAAGGATCCGCAGCACGGAGATGGAAGTCGTTCAACAACTGCTTCCTCCCGTCGTGGATCTCATGCGGCAGATCACCGATGTCGGGCGCAGCCTCTACGATGCCTTCCACGAGGGCGGCCCCGGCGGTCTGCTTCGGCACCTCGCGTCCGTTGCCGCACCGAGCGTCGCGCCGATCATCGCTGACGCGCGGCGGACAGCCGATCAAGCGACGAGTTCGACTGACGCGATGGGCACGACGATGGCTACGGGCACGATGACGGCACTCGCGGCAACCGGGAACCCGATCGCTGCGTCGCTCGTGCCGATCCTCATCGCGCAGATGCGCGACTCGCAGATGGGCAGTCTGATCGCAGACCTGATCGTGGAAGGCGTGCGACAAGCAGTCCGCAGAGGGCTCAACTTCGAGTGAACGATGACGACCGCTGCACGCTACGAACACACACGCGTCTACGCCGAACTGCGGCTGCGGTCGGGGCGCGTCATCGTGCTCGATGGACGAGGCAACGCAGGCAACATCCTCGCAGCGACTACATCGAAGGGCTTCGGAGGCGCAGCGGGCACGTGGTCGCTCACCGTGAAGCGTCGCTTCGGCTTGCAGCCGTCGATACTCTCTCAGGTGGACGACCCCGAGGACATCTGGGTCTACATCGCGTGGTTCGTGAACGGGCAGCGCACTGACGGGATGTGGGGCCTCACCGACTCGTTCACCGAGAACGTCACGCGCGGCCCGAAGGGTGAGCGCGTCGAGACAGTGACGATCAGCGGGCAGGATCACGGCAAGGTGTTCGAGAAGACGCCGCTGTTCATCAACATCTACGAAGCGGGCGGCGCAGTGCTGCCGGTCGTGCCGCTCTACTCCGCGGTCGCGGAGCGATTGATCGGCAGGCCCGACGAGATCGTTCGCACGCTGATCGACGCATGGGTCGGCAACAACGGCGTCAACGACAAGCAGTGGATCTTGCCGAACGGAGTCGGCCCCGCGGGCTCGGGGGGCACGCGGTACTTCTACGACTGGTGCCGCTACGACACGATCTCGCGCGACCTCCGCGGGCGCACGTTCGCGCCGACGTTGCTCTCGACCGATCGTGAGTCGGTGTCGTTGTGGGACGTGTTGCAAGAGTACTGCAACGGGGTGCTCAACGAGATGTGGTGCGACCTCGCGCCTGCGTCATCGTCGGACTCGACGGATCGATCGAGTCAGCGCTTGCGACCCGCGATCTTCGTGCGCGAGCGTCCGTTCCCGACAATCAAGTCACGCGCGCGATGGGACGCGCTGCCGACGCACACGATCGAGCCTGGGGATGTGGCGAAGCGCAACATCGTCGCGGACGGCACGACGCGCTTCAACTACTGGCAACTCGAAACGGTGGGGCTCGGAGGTGCGGGCTTCTCGACCTCCGCGCTCATCCAGCAAGCGACGACGCGCCCACCAGGGCAACCGGGCAACACGCCGATCTTCGACCTCGACTCGATCCGCAAGCACGGTATCCGCAAGTACATGCAGACGACGCGCTACCTGCCTGCGAACGAGAGCGCGGAAGGTGGTGGTGCGATCTGGCTCTCAGTCGCATCGGTGTGGATGCGCATCATTCACGACTGGTACGTCATCGCACCGTTGCAGTACACGGGCACGATCGAGATGAGCTACCTGCGCCCCGAGATCCGTCTCGGCGATCGGATCTACGAGAACCGTCTCCCCGAGGGCACTGCGCTCGATGAGGGCTCGTGGGCAGAGTGGGAGTACTACGTCGAGGGCGTGCAGCACTCCTACAACTACCCGAACGACGGACGCACGGTGCTCACGCTCACGCGCGGGCAGCCCCGCGGCAGGGACTTCCTCACGGATCAGTACCGGCGCTATGCGGGCATCGATCTCTCGACGCTGCCTGGTGACGCGGAGCAAGAGATCATCGAACTGCCCGTCGCGACCGAAACGGCCGACACGTCGGGTGCTGGTGATCCTCTCGTGGGCACGGGCAACGACCTCACCGCAACGTCACCGGGCTCGACGGGTCAGCGCGCAGGGGACGCTGGTGGTGCGGATGCGCCGATCGATGGTGGCGCGACCGTCGTCAGCACGCCCGACCCCGCGGAGGAGGAAGGGATCACGGACATCGAACTCGGAGGGCTCGGCGTCGTGGACGAGCAGCCGACCGACGAGACGACGGATATCGAACTCGGCGGGCTCGGCGTCGTGGAAAACACGACGCCTCCGCGCGCGCCTCCCTCGCGCGATCGACGCGGCACGTCTCGTCGGCGCTCTTCGGAGGCGTCGATGGTGCCTGGCGGACGGAGGCGGCGATGAGTCGTTGGCGCACGCTGCGGCTGCCTTCTGGCGCAGTCGTCCCTGCGGGGCTCGATGGACGCTACGGCAGGGAAGCGCGCCCGCTCGCGCCGCGCTCGACGCTCGCCCGCGCGATCGTCGTGAACACCTACGTCACGGACAACCCCACCGATCCTGCGAACGGCAAGCCGCTCTCCCGCTCGGTCACGAGCGTCGAGTGCGACGTGGTGCTCATCCGATCGAACGTGCCTCTCTCGCGTGTGCCCGTCTTGCAGAAGCAGCACGGCGTGAACAACGCGCACACGCTCTGGATCCCGCGCGAGAGCACACGCAACGTGAAGACGGGCGAGGACGTGTCCTTTCAGCCCGTGGGACCGAGAGGCGAGACGAACCCTCCCGCGTCGCTCTTCGCGAACCTCGACGGCGACCATGTGCTCGTCGGCTTCATCGAAGGTGATCACGAGTACCCCGTGATCGTCGGCGCGTTCACGCACGAGAACACGAACCGTCTCCCGAAGGGCGCACCCGACTCGATCGGATGGGAAGAGGGCGACGACTCGACGCGCGGCTCGCCCTACCGCAACGAGTACTACACGAGCCACTACGGCTCCGAGGTGCGCGTCAACGCGCAAGGGGATGTGCTGATCGACACTGTGGGCGCGTTCACCGATCCGGCGACGGAGGACGCGAGCGGCGACGTGGGGCAAGTGCGCATCCGCGTGAAGAACTCGCGCCGCTTCACGGTCGAGATGGACGGCACCGACGTGCTCGAAGTCTGGAAGGACGGCTCGCAGGTACGCATCGATCTCGGTGAAGGCGCGACTGAGCGCGTCGTGCTGGGCGACTCGTTCCGCGACTTCTTGAACGACTTCCTCACGAACTACTTCGACCAGCACACGCACTCGTCGGGCACGGGCACCACGGGCACGCCGCTGCCCGCGTTCGTGTCTCCGGTGCGGCAGGACATGGGCACCGACCTGCTCTCCGATCTCGCGAAGGTGAAGAAGTAGATGCCGCTCAACCTGCCAGGGCTCCAAGCTGATCTCGGCAACGTGTTCAGCACGGGCGGCAACGAGGCGCAGAAGGCACTCGAATGGAGCAACGCCATCCGCAGCTTCACGACGGCGGTCGTGTTCGCGGTGCTGCCTGCGACGCAGGACGCAGCGCGCGTCGTGCTGCAAGGCGCGCTCTCGGGCTTCAACGCATCGAGCCAAGCTGCGACGGTGATCGACACCGCGCTCTCCGCGTACGCGAGCGCGCTCGCAGTGGGGATGGTCGCGAACGGCGCGACGGCTGCCGTGCCGCCCGCTCCCGGCGTGCTGGCTCCGCTGCTCACCGCGACGTTCCTCGCGAACCGCACGGGCTCGCTCACGCCCGCCGCTGCGGCTTCCGCGGTCGCTGCCGTGATCTTCGGATGGTTCTCGACGGGCACCTACACTGTCGGTGCTGTCACGAGCCCGTGGAGCTAGAATCGGAACCGCATGACCGGCACATTCCTCGTAGGCGTCTCGGGCTCGGCGACTCCCATCGCTGCGGCTCCCATCGGAGCGCGGCAGGGCTATGTGCTCGAACTGATCGAGACGGGCGGGTCGTCTCAGGTCTTGCAGACGTTCGTGTTCCCCATCGCGCCCACGCAGTACACGCTCACCGAGCCCTTCACGCAGACGATCACGCCCACCGAGGGCAACACCGTCGTCGTGGAGGAGTTCGGCACGATCATCGCGGAGATGAACATCGAGGGCACGTTCGGTCTCTCCGACAAGAACGTCTCGGGCTACGAGGGCGCGGTCAACGGCGGCGGGCTCTCCGGCAACGAGCACTTCGCGTTGCTGCGCGCGCTCTTCCGTGAGTACGCGCGACGCAAGCAGGATCCCGAACTCGGGCCGACGACCATCCTCGTGTGGCACTCGATCCGCGACGACGACCACTTCGTGATCGTCCCGAAGCAGTTCGAGACGCCGCGGAGCGCGCAGGGCACGCGGCTGCACTACACCTACAAGATCAACGCGTCGATCGTCGCGAAGGCCGATGACGTGCAGGCTGCGACCGTCACCGATGCGATCGGTGTCGGCGACGCGATCACCGCGATCAGCGAAGCGCTCGCTGACGCGCAGGCTGCCTTCACTGACGTGAACGCGGGGCTCGCGGATCTTCGGCGCGCGGGGCCCGGCAACCTCCAAGCGCTCATGACGCAGGTCGCGGGCTTGATCACCTCCGTGGGCACGTCGCTCACGTCGCTCACGGGGTCGATCGAGTACCCGATCCAACTCGCAGCGACGATCACGGAGCAGCTTGCGAGCGCTGCGGATGATCTTGTCGATTCGATCCCCGACGCGACGACGGGCACGATCGCGCAGGGTGCGAGAGACATCCGCCGCATGGAGGCGGCGATCAACCGCATCGTGATGTTCCCCGACCGCTTCGCGAGTGCGGTGAACTACAACTTCCGGTCGTTCTACGCGGGCGAGCGCACGCTCACGCGCCGCGACGTGGACGAGCAGACGGCAGGCGCGACACCGGGCTCGTTGCAGCGCGTGGCGTACGGTAGCGAGTCGCACGCAGGCATCGACCTCGGAAGGTACGCGGGGGCCTTCGCAGTGCCCGTAGAGCGCACCACGACGTTGCCAGGGCTCGCTGCGCGCTACGACGTACCCCCCGAGGTGATCGTCGTGATCAACGACCTGCGCGCGCCCTACTTCGTCGAGGGCGGCGGACCAGGCTTGCTCGGCCCCGGAGACATGGTGCTGATCCCGACCGTGGGCCGCGAGGGCAGCGTCGGGCTCGCGCCCGTCACCGCGGACTACCTCACGCCCGACGAGATCCTCTACGGGAGAGACCTCGCGCTCGACGACACGCTCTTCAAGCGTGAGGGGCTTTTCGAGCTACGCGTGGACGTGGCGCACGGCTCGCTCGACGCGGAGATCATCGGCGGCGTGCCGAACGTCGTGCAGGGCACGCGGATCAGCGTCGAGACGGAGCGCGGCACGACGGTCTACATCCCCGACCTCGGAATCTTCCGCACGCCAGGCAAGAAGGGGACGCTGAACAACGTGATCCTCGCGAGCCTCTACTTGCGGCAAGCGATGCTCTTCGATCCGCGCATCGAGAGGATCGAGCAGTCGCTCGTCTCGCTACGCGGAGACGTGCTCTCACAGGATGTGTCCGCACGCCTTGTCGGGGCTCGATCCTCGGTGACGTTCGTGCGACCCTTCGGACGCGCGAGCGGAGGTTCTTGAGATGCCCTTGTTCCGAGCACGCAATCGAGTCGAGATCCTGCGCGACATGGTTGCGCGGGTCATCGCGCGTTCGACGCTCGCGGGCCTCACGCGCAACTCGGTCGTCTACCACATCCTCGCCGCGGCAGCGGACGAGGACGCAGAGACGTACTTCCAACTCGCGCGACTGCGCGACCTCTTCTCGATCGATCGCGCGACGGGCTCCGATCTCGATGAGCGCGCGAGAGAGATCCAGCCCGCGGTCGTGACGCGCAACCTCGCGCTCTACGCGAACGGCGTGCAGACCTTCTCACGTCCCGGCACTGCGGGCGTGCTCGCGATCCCTGCGGGCACGATCGTGTCGGGCAACGACGTGAAGGGCTCGGTGAAGTACCGCACGACCGCTGCGGGCTCGATCCCGAACCTCGCGACGACGAGCGCGCCCATCCCGATTGTTGCGCTGGAAGCAGGTGCACGCGGCAACCTCGCAGCGAACCAGATCACGCAGATCGTCTCGCGCATCGCGGGCGTCACGAGCACGACGAACCCGACCGCGCTCACGAACGGACGCGACCGCGAGCCGGATGCAGACTTCCGCGCGCGGCTCAAGGCGTTCGTGCGCTCGCTCGCGCGCGGCACCATCACCGCGATCCAGAACGCAGTGAAGGGCGCGCGCCTCCCCGATGGATCGAAGGTCGTGTTCGCGAAGGTGGTCGAAGACGCGTTCACGCCGGGTGTGATCCGCATCTTCATCGACGACTCGACGGGTTCGATCGAGACGTTCGACTCGCTCTACATCGGCGCACCCGACGCGATCCTCGCAGCGGCTCTCGGCGGAGAGCGGCGCGTGTTCACGACGCAGCGTCCGATCCGCGACGACGGATCGTTCTCGCTTGAGGTGAACGCGGTGCCGCAGGTGCGGGGCACCGTCGATGCGCCTGGCATCGACTACATCCTCAACCCTGCGACGGGGCAGATCACGTTCACCACGTCGAACTACCCGACGGGCCTCGCGATCGGTGATCTCGTCGAGGCGGAGTACCGCTTCTACACGCGGCTGATCCAAGAGGCACAACGCATCGTGGACGGTGATCCTGCGCTGCCGCTCGCGTACCCCGGCTTCCGCGCTGCGGGTGTACGCGCGACGGTGTTGCCGCCGCAGACGGTGGCGCAGTCGATCGTCGCAGGCATCGTCGTCGCCGACGACTACGACACGATCCTCGTCGCGCAGAACGTCGTGACTGCGATCCAGCGCTACATCAACGGCCTCGACATCGGCGAAGACGTGATCGTCGCGCAGATCATCGAAGACGCGATGGCAGTGGAAGGCATGAGGGACTTCCTCATCTCCGATCTCTCGGGTGCACCTCCCGTCAATCAGGTGATCCTCGACGAGCAGGTCGCGAGGATCGCCGCTGCCAGCATCACGCTCGTGTGAGGACGCGATGACCGCTTCGATCAGGCTCAACGGCAACCCCACTCCGCTGCAAGTGCTCGCAGCGGTGCCCGTGTCGCTCTCGAACTTCGACAATACGGGCGTGCTCGCGTGGGAGTGGACGTTGCTCGATCGCCCCAAGGGCAGCACCGCGTCGATCACCGGAGCAGCGAGCCCGATAGCGAGCCTCACACCGGACATCCCCGGCACCTACCTCGTGCGCTTGCGTACGTGGAAGGACGCAGGCGCGACGATCCTCGACGACGTGGATCGTGCGGTCACGTTCGTTCGCTACGTGCCGATCCCGACGTGGCGCATTCCTGCCGCGGGTGAGACCACGGAAGTCGATCCGCTGCGCGGATGGGCTGACGAGGTGAACGACATCCTCGCCTACATTCAGGCGAACATCGGCGTCGCAGCGAGCGCGACCTACATCGCCTCGGCTCCTGGCGGGTTCGCGGTGCCCGTGGGCGTCGCGGTCGGGGATGTTGTGTACGCCACGGGCATCGACACAGCGGACAAGGCGGACAACGCAGGGATCGCGACTGCGCGATCGATCCCTGGCGTCGTGATTGCGAAGCCGACACCGACGAGTGCGACTGTTTGCTACGCGGGAGAGGCGGCGGTCTACGCAGGGCTCACTGCGGGCGCGACGTACTACCTCGGCACGGCGGGCGCGCTCACTACGACCGCGCCCGTGCTGTCGCCCACAGTTGCGCGACGCATCGGTGTCGCCAAGAACGCCACCACCCTCGTCGTCGGGCTCGGTGAGCCCATCATCAACTGAGAGGTCTGCACCATGGTTCTCCCGATCAAGCGCACCACCACCGGCGACCTCTCGCAGATCGCCACCGGCGACACCATCGACCTGCCCGGCAACGTCCGATCGGATGCGACGGCGAGCAGTCGTCTTCTCGGCACCCCGACGCAGGGGTTCAACGAGATCATGCTGAACAAGCACGCCGCGACCGGGAACATGGCGACGGCGCGTCCCCTCTCGTCCATCATCGCGGGTCAGTCCGGCGCGGTGCTCGTCGGCGTGGACATCGTTCCGCTCACGAACAGCGCGCCCGCTCAAGCTGACCTCCAGACCGTCCTCGAAGCTCTCGACTCGGCGTCGGGTGGCGGCGGCGTCACCGACATGCAGGGTGCCTACGACGGCGGGCCGGACATCACGCTCGACGCCTCGGGGGCGATCGACATCCTCGACGCCGCGACGAACCCGGACGGGCGCGTCATGTCGATCACCTCGACCACGCCGAACGTCGGCAGTGGCTTGGAGATCACGAAGAACCCGACCATCGCGAACACGGCGGGTGATGCGCTCAACATCTCCAACGGAGCAAACTCGGCGGGCGAGGGCATCAGGGTCAACCACTCGGGCAACGGTCGGCCTGCGCTGCTCGTGGGTGCGGGCGCGACGACGCAGGCCAGCCGCGTCTCGGCTCCCTTCGGCAACCCCAACCCTGCGCTGGAAGTCGATCACGCAGGGTTGGGCGACGCGCTTCTCGTCACCTCGTTCGGCGGCGCGGGCGTCCATGTGGACTTCTCCTTCGCAGGCGGCGGTGCTGCGCTCGACGTGGATGTGGGCTTCTCGACGGCGGCTCTCGGCCTGGACATCGACCAGGGGGGCAACGCGGGCGCTGCTCAGATCGTGGTGTCGAACCTCGCGAGCGGCGGCATCGCAACGGTCATCGAGCATCAGGGAAGCGGCATCGTTCTCGACCTGAACGCGGCGGGAGGGTCGAACCGTCTCATCAACGCGCGCGCGAGCGGCACGGAAGTGCTCGTCGTGGACCCTGCTCTCATGACGGTGGGCGAACCGACGGCTCCGATCCCCGTGATCGGGCACTCGGTCGTCCGCATGGGCACGAACCTCACCCCCGGCACGCAGGTCAAGGGTTTCGACGCCTACACCACGGACGTCGGAAGCGACCCTGTGGACGTGAACAACCTGGGTCGCCTGCTCATGCGGCCCGGTACGAACACCGCGCCGAGCACGGCAGCCGATCTTGCGCTGCGCGCAGGCTCCGAGGGAGAGACCCTGCTCACGAAGGGTGGTCGAGTCTACGCGACGGCGGTCCTTCGCGAGTTCGTCATCGCCAACGGCGTCACCCTGGCCCTGGGCGACGTGGTGAGCCCGAGCGGCACCACGGCGCGCGTCGGCAAGGCGGACCCGATCAGCGCCAACGGCAACGACAACGCCTTCGGCATCTGCCTCGTCGGCGGGACGGGCGACGTGGGCGGCACGGTGCGCGCCCTGATCGTGATGGGCGGCTACATCGACGGACTCGCGGGCCTCACGGCGAACACCCCGGTCTTCCTCGACGACACCACGCCGGGCCTGCTCACGAGCACGCCCCCGAGCGCGAGCGGCTCCACCTCCATCCGCATCGGGTTCGCGCTCTCGCAGAGCGCCGTCATCGTGACGATCGGCGAGAAGGTGCTCATCCCGTGACGTGGGGCTACTCACCGTGGGGTCTCGGTCCGTGGGGCGGCTCGCCTCCGGTGATCGATCTCGTCACGACGCCGTGGGGCGGCGGCATCGTGGACGTGCTCGGTGGGGATGTGATCACGATCGGCGGCTCGAACTTCTACGACCCCGTGCTCGTAGAGGTGCTCTTCGGCGGGCTCCCTGTCGGCACGTGCTACGTGTTCGATCCGCGGTACGACGTGTCGCGCTCGCGCATCTACTGCGGCACGCCCGCGCTCGCGCAGGGCACCTACGACTTGCAGGTCACGACGGGCGCGGGCTCCGCGATCTTCGTCGGCGCGCTCAACTACGAACCGATCGCTGATCAGATGAAGGTAGAGCGCGTCCGCGTCGGCTTCGCGTCGCCGTGGACAAGCGGACGACGCCTCCTTCGCGGGGGTGTGTGATGCCGTCCGTCACGCCGCGCTCGGGGCTCTTCAAGGCGATCATCGACGCGATCTTCGGCGAGGACGACGACCTCTCGGGGCAAGCCGTCACCGAACTCACCGCGCCGCTGCTCGACACGGATGTAGTCGCGAGCGTGAAGAGCACGTTGCGCTTCGGCGAGAACACCGACGACACGACGGACGCGCTCTTCCTCGTCGGTGGCGAGATCATCGTCGCGAACAGCCGCACGCTCACGAGCTTCACGGGCCTCACGCGCGGCGTGGACGTGACGACCATCCGCCCCGTGCTGCCGGTGGGCACGCTTGTCTACGACCTCTCGAAGAACCGCAGCGCGCTCGACCACGTGCGCCGCGGGCTCTTCGTGCGCACTGCGCGCCTCTCGGATCTGGATGTGGTCGCGCGCAACCTCGGGCTGCACAAGTGCCCCGGTCTCGATGAGGCGACGTGGCGCGCGCTCATTCAGGTGATGGCATACCTCCCGAACCAGCCGATCGATGCGTTCAAGCGAGTGCTCGACGTGTTCCCCGGAGTTGGGAACTACAGGCTCATCGAAGAGACGATCACGGACCCTGCGCAGGTGCTCGTCGAGATCACGCTGCCTCTCGCCACGGGCGACGTGCGCGGGCGCTTCTACCTGAACGGCGGCACGCCTCTCGTCGTGAACCCTGACGGCATCACGATCACGATGCCGTACCCCGTGCTCGCCGTGCTCGGTGTGCGCACGCAGGATGTGCTCACGCTGCGCGGCGAGCGCGACCTCGCCGCGTATCCCGACCTCTTCGGTGCGGGCTCGTTCCTCGGCAGCACGATCACGCTCGGTGCCGCGGTCGCACCGGGCCTTCCGGTCGTCGTGGACTGGTCGAGCTTCACCGCGCACTACCTCGCAGCGAACGAGACGGTGCACTACCCTTCCGACGGTGACTTCTTCGCGTACCTCTCCGACCCGAGCGCGATCACCGCGTGCTTGCTCGATCAGGTTCGCGCCGCAGGCGTGCGCGTGACAGTGCGTGCCGTGCTTCCCTGAGACGAGGAGATCGAGATGCGCATCGTTCGCTGGCACCCGCAAGAGCGCGTAGACAAGCCCGACCTCGACGCGATGAGCTACCTCAAGCTCGGCGAGTTCCGCCGCACGCTGCGCGCGCTCGTTCAGGGCGAGGATCAGTTCGTCATCACGGGCTTCGCGGTCGAGCCGAGTGCGGTGCCCGACACGTTCATCCGTGTGCGCTTGCAGCCGCCAGGCACGGAGCGCGCGAGCGCGCTCGGCAGCGAACTCACGAGCGCGGGTCTCGACAAGGGGCAGTTGATCGGCGACCGCGACTCGTCGTTCTTCCACGAGGGCGCGGCGCAGCAGACCTACGACTTCGCGATCCAGCCGATCGGTAGCTACACGGTCGAGATGCGCTTCGTGTACGCGGATGCCGTGAACGACAACCGCGCGTTCTGGAACGCCGGAGGCGCGATCGAGTTCATCTCGAACGTGCAGACGCGCACGACGCCGACGTGGGTCTTGCAGGTCGTCGCAGGTGCCCCGAGCGGAGGCGTGTGGATCCCGCTCGCGACGGTCGCGTGGAACGGCGCGATCGTGAACGCGGGCGACATCACCGACCTGCGCGCGTTCACGTGGGAAGGCACCGCGCCGTTCCAGCAAGCCACGCAGACGGGCTCGGGTGGTGTCGAGGACTTCCCACGCGCCACGACGCGCGGCGCGCAGGCGACGGGCCTGCATCGGCTGCGGAAGTTCGCGCGCGGCGTGCTGCGCCAGATCCAAGACATCAAGGGGCAGGACGACGCGGGTCAGTTCAACTGGTTCTCGCGCATCTTCTCGCCGTTCGATCCTGCGGATGCGCTCGGCGCGCAGACGAAGACGATGCGCACGATCGACACCGTGACGTACACGGTGGGCGACGGCGTGAGCACGTTCGGTGACTTCAACGGAGCGACGGGTCTCGACGCGTGCCTCGCGCACATCGACTCGTTCACTGCGTTGCAGATGCCCGAGCGTGTCGAGATCGTGCTGCATGGTGGCGTGACGCAGGTGCTCTCGGGCTCGAAGATCCTCTCGGGCGGCGGAGGCAACCCGCTCACGATCGTCATCCGTGCGGGCGAGACGCTCGCCCAAGCGAACGTGGGCACGCTCGGCCGTCCGCGCATCGACATCGACGGGGCCACAGTCCCCGTCTCGTCGTTCGCGCTCGCGGTCTCCGGCAGCGGCCTGGGCTCGCTCGTGTTGCAAGACCTCGACGTGTCGTGGTCGGGCACGACGGCGAGCGGACGCGGCATGTTCGCGACGACGGGCGGCTTCATCGCGGAGCGCTGCACGCTCTCGATGGGCTCGCCCGCAGTGGACGCGGGCTTCGTGATCTCGTCGCGGAACGCGCGCATCTCCGCGGTGCGTCGCTGCACGATCGTCGGTCGCGTGCAGATGTACAACGACGACGCGAGCACGCTGGTGCCCGTCGAGGAGCACGGTGGCGTGATCGAGCAGTCGATCCTCACCGCTGCGCAGATCGTGCTGCGCGCCGACGCGCCCGGTGTGCCTGGTATCGACGCGGTGAACGGCTTCGCGATCCGCGACTGCTCGATCACGGGGCGCACGACCGCGATCTACACGGGCTCGATCGCGCTCATCGACGCGCGGTGCGCGCGCAAGCTCCACGTCGAGCGCAACACGATCACGTACGGCATCAACGAGAACGCGATCGACATCCGAACGTACAACGGAGTCTCGCCGTTCGACGTGCACGTGCGCGGCAACCGCTTCGTCGGCGGATTGACGAACGGCGTAGCGCACGTGTCCGGTGCAGGCGGCTCCGGTGCTGCGGGCACGGGATGGGCGTTCTCGGCGAGCGATGCGCGCAACGTCCACGTCGAGGGCAACCGCTACGCGATCTCCGACTCGGTGGACGCGGGCGGCGTGCGCTTCTTCGACGTGGAGCAGTACTCGATCGATGACGAGTCGCACATCTTCTGCGGGCACGGTGCGGCAGCCGCGGCGCAGTACGAGGGCATCCTGCTCTCGGGCACCGTGCAGGGGACCATCTTCGGCTCGATCGATCGCGTGCAGTTCTCCGAGTGGCTCGGCGGCATGACGCGCGTGCGCTGCATCAACCTCGACTTCTGCTCGCGCCTCTCGATCGAGGGGAGCACGCTCCTCGGGCAAGAGTCGGGCTTCGGCCCCGCGCTCGTGCCTGCGGCGGGCTTCGGCGCGATGCGTGTCGATCAGATTCAGGATGTCCGCGTGAGCACGAGCCTGTTCGAGAAGTGGGCGAACGCGACCGCGAACTCGCGCACGATCTTCATCACCGACACGTTGCAGACGTTCAAGGTCATGGGGTGCAGCTTCCTCGACTGCGGCGGCTTCTCGATCGTGCGCACCGCGGGCACGCCGATCGCGGTGATGATCGACGACTGCGCGCACTACACGAGCGACGGCGCGAACGAAGACTTCGCAGACCTGCGAGGCTGCATCGCGCCTCGCGTGACGAACTGCAAGGGCATCGTCGTCGCGGGCGGTCCGAACACGTTCGTCTCGTTCAACAACGCGAACTTCCTCTTCATGGGGAACCAAGCACCGAACGGCGACATCGACATGAACGGTGCTGCGGTCGCGGGTCGCGGCTTCCAGCCCGACGACACCGCGCAGGGCTGGGATCAGGATCTCAACCTCGTGAACGCGTACGTGCCCTGATCACCCGCGATCGGCTACGCTTCAAGAGCGGGAGCCGAGGTGATCATGGATATGGTGAACTGGCAGGCGTTGATCTCGAACCCCACGATCGTGATCATCGCGTTCGTGATCGGCACGGGCGGCGAGGTCGCGAAGCGTGCGGTGAACGCGAAGGCCGGAGACGCGGGCTGGAAGGGCGTGTACTACGTCACGATGCCCGCGCATCCGATCCTCGTCGGCGCGCTCATCGGACTGATTCCGTGGCTCCCGATCCCCGAGGCTCTCACGAAGGAGGGCTACGAGTTCGCGGGTCGCCTCGGCACGGGTGTGCTCTCCGGCGTGCTCTGCAAGATCGGCTACGACGTGCTCGTCTCGACGGCGAAGCGGCTGCTCGGGCAAGGAGCCGCGCGCGTGGCAGCGGTCGCTGCGTCCACGCCTCCGGCCTCTTCGACGAAGGACGAGGAAGAGAAGGCGTAAGCGATGAAGAAGACGAAGAACGGATCGGTGATCCAGCCGTCCGATGGTCCCGTGAAGCCGTGCCCCTGCTGCGGTCATTGGATCCGAATCACGATGCTCGCGTGCGGGGAGTCGAAGGAGAAGAAGCGATGAACCGTGACACACGTACGTGGGACGCTCTCGTTGCTCTCGCTCACAAGAGAGGTGTCGAGGTGCGCGAGAAGGAGAAGGCGTGGCAGATGCACGCGCTCTACTGGCTCGGGTTCATGTGGATCTGGAACCGCGAGTTCTTCCCGCGCTACGCGACGGCGGCGATCCACATCTACGTCCCCGCTGCGTGGTGGCGCACCGAGGACGGATGGAAAACGCTCGCGCACGAGATCGTGCACATCGATCGGAACAAGGCGCGGCCCGTGTGGACGTTCCTGCGCTACGGCTCTCCGCAGTTGCTCGCGTTGCTCGGGCTGCTCGGCTTCCTCGGGCTCGCGTGGTGGCCGTTCTACTTCCTCTTCGCGCTCGTGCCGTTCTTCATCGCACCGATCATCCCTTCCACGGGGCGCATCGACGAAGAGCTTCACGCGTACGCAATGAGCGTCGCGTGCGACAACCTCGTGTTCCGCGAGCACGGCATCGTCGTGCGCGAGAGCACTGCGATCGGGCGCGTCGATTCGCTGCTCACTGCCGGGTACTTCTGGCCCGCGGGCCCGTGGAAGAAGCGCATCCGTGACGGGCTGATCGCGGACCTCGATCAACGCGCTGCGCTCGTGAGCGTGACGACAAGCGATATCTACCGAACCATCGTGCAGGTCCGCGAGCAGTGAGCGACGACGAGAAGCGGATGCAGGTGCCCGTGTCGTGGTTCATCGCCGCGGTCTCGCTCGGGCTGCTCGTCGTCGTGCTCGCGTACTTCATCGGCAAGGGCTGCTCACCTTCTCCACAACCTGTGGACGACTTGGGGATAGACGCGGGGCCAGGCGAAGCGGAGATCGCTGCGCGACTCGACGGCGCTACCCAGCATGCCGCAGAGGAACTCGCTCGCATCGAACGCGAGCACGCGGATGAGCTTGCAGCGTTCGATGAGTCGCAGCGCGAAAAGTACGAAACGCTCCGCGAAGAGGGCCCCGAAGCGGTGTCCGACTTCCTCGCGGCGTTCAATCGTCGCTTCCGCGACGGCGGCTGAACACATCCGTTCGACCGCGCAGACCCCGAGCCTCTAGGAGCCTCTATATGCCCCGCGCCCTGCTCGCCGCTACCCTGACGTGCCTGGTGCTGCTCGGGGGCCTTCCTGGGGCTGCCTGGGCCCAGGACGGGGCCCCTGGCCTGACCCTCCCCGAGCCCCGGCTGCTCCGAGAGGGCGATCGGGCCCCCTTCACGGGGCAACTGATCCTGCAATCGGACCTGCTTCGCTGGGTAGCGAGGATCGAAGAGCTTGAGCACCGGCTCGACCTGGATGTGCGAACGGAGCGCGAACGCTGCGACGTGCGGCTCGAACTCGAACGCGCGCACACGACGGCAGCGAGCGAGACGCTCGCGCTCCACGACGCGCTCTACGCGGCACGGATCGCGGAACTCGCGGCATCGCTCAACGAAGCTCGCCGGAACGCGGAGCGACAGTGGTACGAGAGCCCGGCGCTCTGGTTCGCTGTCGGCGCAGTCGTGACTGCCGGAGCGACGATCGGACTCGCTGCGGCTCTCTGATCTGCACACCGGCAACTCTCGCGCGCGCGCTGCTATCTGCGAACCCTTCGATCTCAGGGGATCCGAGTCTCCGAAGGAGACGAGGAGATCCCTGATCTTGATCTACTACTGGTCGCTCAACCGTGAGTGCACCAGGGACTCAAAAATGAGTGAACCAGGGACTCGTTTCTGGAATGGCGGTTGACCTGCGCCAAAAATGGCGGTCTGGTTCACTCAAAAATGAGTGCGCACTCTCTAGCGCTCTTGACACTGCGTGCCGACAGGCGTACCCCGGCCGGTCGGAGGTTCGCATGATCGACGACAGCGGGGACGAGGAGACGATTCAACACGCGGCGACAGCCGCAGGCTTCGGGCACTTCGTGCCGCACTACGTCGCCGAGATTCAGATGGGCTTGCCGCCCGTCGTCGGTGTCGAGTCGTACGCGCTCTACGACTACATCCGAGCCTTCACGTACTTCGGCACGCCGAAGCGACCGGGCACGCTGCTCGGCAAGCTCGCGACGATGCGCGACCGCGACGGCAAGCTCGGCGCGTGGCTCTCGTACGCGCGCCTCTCCGAAGCGTTCGAGTGGAGCGTCAGCACGGTGAACCGTCACCTCGTGCCGCTGCGCGAACTCGGATGGCTCGAACCGATCGAGATCGATCGCTCGCTGCGCGCGTGGGCGTACGTCGTCGGCGAGTACACGCGGAACACGAAGGGCGACTACTCGCCGCAGTTCTATCGAGAGGCGACGACCGAAGCGCTCTTCAAGGCGATGAAGAAGCACGCCTTCGAGGTGCGCGAGCACGCGAGCATCTTTGCGCTCACGCCGGGCGAGCGGATCGAGTTCACGAAGCAGTGGGTCGCGGCGCGTCGCGTGAAGGCGCGCGCGAAGGCCGCGGCGTAGGTAGCGCGGCCCCGACCGGGAGGTTCACGCTGGACGACGAAGAACAGCGTGCATGGGTTCGATCGGGACCGCGGGGCCGAGCGTAGCGCGTCGTCGTGTAGAAGGCAGGCATGAGCAAGCTGAACGGCACGCCCCTGAGCGCGGAGACGCGCGAACTACTCGCGAGCGCGGATGCGTCTCTCGCGCTCGCGATGAGCAAGCTCGACGTGAGCTTCACGAAGTGCGCGTCGTGCGACAAGAACCACTACGCCGACTTCCACCAGAAGCAGACGTGGGACGCGCTCGACGGCATGAGGCAGAAGCTCGCGCGGCTCATCCGGTCGGGGCAGGTGTGATCGTAGAGCGCGGCAACTCGTTCACGGTGCTGCGGCAAGCGCCCCCGCCGTTCGTCTGGTCGATGCGACGACACCTCGCGGTGCCGCTCGACCCGACGACGGACGCGAGTGAGCGCGCGAAGCAAGAGGTGCGCTTCGGCACCGTGTTCGTGCACGAGGGCATGCCGTGGGGATCGCTCGTGCGCTCCGACGGTGCGGTGCCCGCTGGGCTCACGCAACACGTGCTCGCGCTCGCCGAGCACTACGGGATCCACGCCGAGTATCGGGATGCGCGCGTGCGCCCCGACGACAAGTACCCGCTGCACATGATCCGCGCGCAGTGGCGTCCGTATCAGGACGAGGTGCAGCGCAAGATCATCCTCTACGGCACGGGCGTGATCGACGCGCCCCCGCGCTCAGGCAAGACGCTCATGGCAGGGCGCGCGATCGACGCGCTCGCGCAGCCGACCGTCTACATCGCGCCGAGCGTGCAGATCGTGCGGCAGACGTACGAGGTGTTCTGCTCGCACTTCGGCGAGGACTTCGTTGCGCGCCTCGACGGCGACGCGCTCCCCTCGCAGCGCGATGCGACGAAGATGATCGTCGTCGCGACGACACCGAGCGCGCTCAAGCAACCGGCCGACTGGTGGGCGACACGCACGATGCTCATCCTCGACGAGTTCCACCACGCCGCTGCGGAGAGCTACCACCGCATCAACGAACTCGCCGTGAACGCGTACTACCGACTCTGCTTCACAGGCACGCACTTCCGCAGCGGCGACGACGCGCTCGCGATGCAAGCCGTCTGCGCGCAGGTGCTTCACCAGATCCCGATCAACTACCTCGTGACGAACGGCTACCTCGCTGCGCCGCGCATCGTGCACCTGCCCTCGCGCTCACCGAACCTGGGACCGATCTCGTGGGACGAGGCGTACCAGCAGGGCATCGTCGAGTGCGACGAGCGCAACGAGGTGATCGCGAAGGTCGCGACGGCGCTCGCGAACAACGGCATCCCGACGATCGTGCTCACGAAGCGACGCCAGCACGCCGACTTGCTCGGCGATCGGATCCCCGAGAGCGTCGTCGTGAAGGGCGGAGAAGGCGCGCTCACGTCGCACGCCGTGCGCGCCTTTGTGGATGGCCGCGGCTACGTGCTAGTCGGAACGACCGTGCTCGGTGAAGGTGTAGACGTGCCACGCGCTGCCGCCCTGATCTACGCAGGCGCGGGCGACGCGAGCGTGCAGATGATGCAATCGTACTTCCGGCCGCTCACGGCGCGCGAGGGCAAGAGCGTCGGGCTGATCTACGACTTCGAGGATCGGCATCACGGCACGCTGCGCAGGCACTCGCTCGCTCGCAAGAACTTCATCGAGAACTACGTCGGCACGCAGGTCATCACTGCGCGCTGACGCGCGCACGGAGCACACGTCATGGCGATCGGAGCGCGAGAGGTGATCGAGATGTACAACGAGCACCTGCCGCCCGACGCACTGCGCAGATCGATCTGGAAGGACGCCGACGTGTCGATCGCGAATGCGTTCCTTCGCTGGTGCAACGAGAAGAACGTGTGCGACGTGAAGCTGTGGATGTGGATCCGCTTCAAGTACATGAAGAGCGGACATCCCCGCTTCAACGCGCTCGCGAGCGACGCGCTGCTCTCGTCGTACACGCGCCTCGTCGCGAAGAAGGCGCGCACCGAGGCCGTGACGACGCGGGGCAAGGGAGCGGAGGTGCGCGCGCTCGTGGACTGCCAGCCCGCGCACGAAGCGGTGCGCCGTCGCTACGCCTCATCGGGCAAGGTCGATCTCTGCGTGCTCCAACCATCGCTCTCCGGCGGATACCATCCGTACAGCGACACGTGCGTGCTCTGCGAGCGCGCGATGGAGTGCGCGCAGCGCGTGAACGAGAAGCACGGCTTCGACGTGGTGGCGCTACGACTCGGCAAGCTCGACACGCTGCCCGCGCACATCCGCAAGGTCGTCGGCTGAGATCGTGTAGAAGCCCAGCGTGACGACGCAGCCCTTCCCGTTCGATGTTCGCTTTCAGCGAGCGATCCTCCGTCTCGCCATGATCGACGACGGCTTCGCGGCCCGTGTGTTCGGGCTCGTCGAGCCTGCGCACTTCACGGAGCGAGCGCTGGGGTGGATGTACGTGACGATGCGCGCGTACTACGAGCGCTATGCGCGACGCTGCACGGAGCTACCGCTGCGCGACGCGTTGCGCGCTGCGCCGGTCGAGCACATCACGGCGTACAGCGAAGAGATCGATGCGTGTGTCGCGCTCGGAGCAGTCGCCGAGGGCGACTACGTGAAGGCGGAGCTTCGCGAGTTCGTGCGACGCGCGCTCTTCTCGCGAGCGCACGCGGAGAGCGCCACGCTCTACAACGCAGGCAAGGCGAGCGAGGCGTACGACCTCACGATGCGCGCGATGGAGCGCATCCGCGAGATCGAGTTCGAGTCGGTCGATCGGCAGTGGTTCTTCGAGGAACTCGACGCACGTCAGCGGCAGCGCTTCATGGATCTCGCGTCCTCGCAGAAGTTCACGACGGGGATCCCCGATGTCGATCGCGTGACGGACGGTGGTGGTGAGCGCGGCGAGGTGTGGATGGTGATCGCACCCGCGAAGGTCGGGAAGACGACGTGGCTCATCAACCAAGGCGCGCAGGCAGCGCAGATCCACGGTGCGCGTGTCTTGCACGTCTCGCTCGAAGGCAAGGGCAAGCAGATCGCGAACCGCTACGAAGCGAACTTCGCGAACGCGCTCTACACCGACATCAAGAAGGGAGACATCCCTTCGAGCGTGCACCGCGCGCTGCTCGAAGAGTACGCGCGCCTGCGAGAGCGTCTCGTGATCCGCACGATCAACGAGTGGCGCACGACGGTGCTCGATATCGAGAGCGAGGTGAAGCACCTGCGCGCGTCCGGTTTCGTCCCCGACGTGCTCGTGCTCGACTACCTCACGCTGCTCAAGCCGCACGCCAGCGGCGGCTCGAAGCAGGGGATCACGGAGCAGTACACGGAGGTCGGGCAAGACGTGAAGAAGCTGACGATGCGCCTCGACGTGCTCACGCACACCGCGGCGCAGACGCAGCGGCCGAAGGACGGCATGGAGGACGTAGAGCACATCCTCTACGCGTCGAACATCGCCGACTGCTACGGGCTCGTGCGCATCGTGGACTTCATCGGCTCACTCAACGCGACGAACGCGGAGCGCGAGCGCAACGAGATGCGCTTCTTCGCCGAGTTGTACCGCGACGCGCCGATGGGGAAGTGCTGGCGGATGCAGAACGACTTCGCGCGCATGCGCCTCGGGCTCGGCTTCGAGCGCGTCGAGGTCGAGCCGAAGAAGAAGGGCAAGAGCGATGAGTGACGAGGCGACACGCCGCGCGCTCGCCGCGTTCGACATTGCCGTGTTCGCCGCGCGCGTCGGCGGCACGAAAGAGTCGCGCTCGCTGCTCTCGGCGGAGTGGCTCTTCCCGTGCTTCGAGTGCGGCTCGTCGCGCCTCCGGTACAACCACGTGAAGGGCGGATGGGTATGCTGGAAGTGCAACCGCACGGGAGACACGCTCGCGCTCGTCGCGGGCATGCTGCGCATCGACGAGTTCGAGGCGATGACGTACATCCTCTCGACGTACGTCGGTGGTGACGCACCGAGCGGAGCGCTCGTCGCACCGCTGCGACGTGAACGACCGCTCGTGCGCATGCTCGCGCCGATCGCGTGGCCCGATGGAGTCGAGGTGCTCACCGAGCCATGCGCGCCGCACGCGCGAGCGTGGGCGTACCTCGCGAAGCGCGGGCTCGCGCCCGAGGTCGTGCGCGCGTACCGCCTCGGCTACGGGCGCACGGGACGGTGTAGGGAGCGCATCGTGTTCCCGATCTACATGGATGGCGCGCTCGTGTCGTGGCAGGCGCGTGCGACGTGGGATCCCGATCCGAACGCACCGCGAGGCGCGTTCGTGAAGACGATCAATCCGCTCGCCGAGCGCGAGGAAGACACGCGCGCGGGCGAGGTGCTCTTCGGCTTCGATCTCGCGAGCGTCTATCCGCATCTCGTCGTGTGCGAGGGACCGATCGACGCGATCAAGGTCGGGCCTCACGCATGCGCGTTGCTCGGCAAGATCCCGACACCGAGCAAGGTCGCGCGTCTGCGCCGCGCACGGGCTCGCGCGGTCACGATCTACCTTGACCGCGGAGTCGAAGAGCGCGCACGCGCGGAGCAGCTTGCAGGGTCGCTCGCAGGGCTCTTCGAGGTGCGGATCGCTACCCCGCCCGAGGGCCACGACCCCGGCAGCCTGGACCCCGCCGCGAACGCGGCCATCCTCGCCGCCGCGGAGCCCTTCCGACCCCGAATCTGACCCCGAAAACCCTTACGAAAGTGGGGGTCGGTCGATTTTTTCGCGAATAGTGCATCCCCGAAACCGGGGTGAGCGTCCTCTACTGGTACGAGCGCGGAACGCTCGGTGCCGTCGAGCGCGAAGCTGCCACCCTGCGGGGCGGAGAGTCGCGTTGCGAACGCACCGAGCGGCCTGCGGTCGCAACCCACAACGAGGAGCACGAACATGGCGAGCATCGTCCGCGAACTGAGCGTCTGCACCGACTGCATCTTCTTCATCGCGAACGGCGACCTTCCCGAGAACGAGAAGGACGCGGAGCGCGTGACTGACGCGGTGAGCGAGTGGTGCCGCAAGCACGACTCCGCGCACATGGTTGCGTCCTCGAACTCCGACGACGAAGCGGAGTTCTCGTGGCGTCCGTGCGAGTGCTGCCTCTCGCACCTCGGCGGTTCGCGCCACTCCGCGATCCTGCTCCGCTGACATCCGCACGTTCGCTGCCCGCCCGCTCGAAAGAGCGCGGCGGGCTTTCGCGTTAGGAGCGCACGTCGCGCTCAGAAAGAGGATGTCCCGATGAACACTGTCAAGAAGCTCTGCACCGCGCTCGCGCTCACTTCGTCTGTGACCTACGGCGCGCGCAAGCCGCCGATCGACCCGAACTGGAAGCCCGCGCACTCGTGGACCGTCACGCTCCGCCTCGGGCGCAAGCGCATGACGGTTGACTTCTTCGGAGGCGCGGCGACCGGCGAGCCGACCGCGAGCGAGGTGCTCTCGTGCCTCATCTCCGACGCGTGCGCCGAGGGGGAGAGCTTCGAGGAGTGGTGCGACGACTACGGCTACGACAGCGACTCGCGCAGTGCGCTCGCCACGTACGAGGCGTGTGCGAAGAGCGGCGCACGGCTGCGCGAGTTCCTCGGCGATCACTTCGACACGTTCGCGAATGCCGAGCGTGACTGAGAGGGGAGGTGAGAGAGGATGGACGAACGAACCCCGAAGGAGCGCGTTCGATCGCTGCGCGCGCAGTTCGCGGAGTACCGCGACACCGCGGAGGCGGCGATCGACGCGCTCACGAAGGAGCGTGACGCAGCGGCGAAGGACGCTGCGAAGTGGCGAGCGCTGTACCACGCGCTCGCGACGCGCTCCCCGCGCACGTGAACATCCTGCCCGCCCTGCTCTTCGGAGCACGGCGGGCTTTCGCGTTAGGAGCGCACGTCGCGCTTCCAAGGAGCATCGATCATGTCGGTTCACAGTGACAACGCGCGGACGTTCCGCAACCTCGAACGCCGCGCCTACGAAGAGGGCGCTAGCACGGCAGTTGCGCTTGCCGCGGAGCTTGCGACTGCGGGCGGTAACTACCTGCTCGCTTCGCTCATCGAGGGCATCACGAGCGAGGACTACGACCACGACGCCGCGCTCGCTGCGATCCGCAAGCACACGCAGGCGAAGCGCTGACATCCCCCGCTCCCGAGCCCGCCCGACCCCGTGTCGAGGCGGGCTTTCGCGTTGAAAGCGAATCCTGCACGCGACCCCGCGGGATGAGCTTTCTCTACTGGCACACAACGAAAGGCCCCTCATGTACAACGGAACCCGCGTCTCTCTTCTCGTGAAGCCGAACTCGCGCTGCAAGAAGGCACGCACCCGCACGGGCACCGTGACTGCGATGTGCGGGGCGAGCACCGTGCTCGTCGCGTGGGACGACGACGGTAGCAAGGGCGCGTGCTCGATCGCGCGCCTCGTCGTGCTCGTCACGACGTACGACGACGGCGACGAGGATGGCGAGAGCGACGCGTTCTACGCGCGCATGGCCGATGCTCAGTACCGCAACGCTCAGTGACCCACGCGCCCGCCCGGCTGTCAGCCGAGGCGGGCTTCGTGCGTAGGAGGTCAGCATGGTTCGATTGAGCAACACCCCGTTCGAGGCTCTCATGCACTCGATTGCCGCTGCGCTTCTTCGCGCGCGCTCCGCCGAAGAGGCGGATGCAGTTCGCGATGACGCGGAGACGACCCTCACGCGCTACGTGTCGTCGCACAACGACGACGGCGACGAAGCGTTCGAGCGCGCGCTCAACGAGGCGATGACGCTGCGAGCGCACCTCCGGCGCGCGTACGAGCGCGCAGCGGCGCGCAACTTCGAGGTGCCCGCGCGCCCCGACATCCCCACGCTCATCGCGGAGGCGGAGGAAGAGTACCTCGCCGACGATCGTGGCGACCCGCGTGCTGGCCGCGCGCACCCGGCCCCCGACTCGCTCGTCGCGATGGACCGCGCGCACGCCACGCTCGTGCGCGAGTACGTCGATGCGAGCGGCGACGTGGAGTTCGAGACGGAGTGGAACGTCGCGCGCGCCGCGTTCTGCGCGCGCATGCACGAGTGCTACATGCGCCGCCTCCGGCATCGTTCGGACCTGCGCGCGCACGCGAACATGCGACTGTGCTCGCCCCCGCCGCGCGCCAAGCGCCCGACCGCGCGCGAGAAGCGCGACGCGGGGATGTTCGCTGCGTGCCGCGGCGGCGTGATGCACGGCGAGGTCGCGTACCGACGCTTCCTCGCGAACCGCATCCGCTTCGCGCTAGTGGGCCTCACGGTGGGGCTCGCTGCGACGACGGGTGCTCACGCGCCCGCCGACATGTACTGGCGACCCTGAACATCCCCGTTCCCAACGAGCCCGCCCGCGCACTGCGCGAGGCGGGCTTTGCCGTCAGTAGCGCACGGTGCGCTACGTCCGAAGGAGAGAAGAGATCATGACGAACTACAACGGCATCACGAAGAACGACCTCATCACGCTCGTGCTCGCGCGCGGGCTCGCGAAGAACAAGACCGCCGCGCGCGACATGCCCGCGAACACGCTGCGCGCGCTGCTCGTCGCGCACGACGAGTCGAGCGTCGCGACGGAGGCGCGCGACGAGGACGTGCTCGCCGAGCCGCACTACGTCGCGCCTGGCGCGGCCGAGGCGCACAAGAGCCCCGCGGGCTTCAACGACTCGCTCCCCGAGAACGCGGGCGCGCACGCGTCGCCCGTGCTCGCCCCGAGCGCGCCGAAGCAGCGCGTGCGCCTCACGAACGAGCAGCGCGCGAACAAGCTCACGCGCAACCGCCGCCGCCACAAGCGGCACCTCATGTCCGCCCGGCACGGCTGGGCCAACGGGCAGATGACCCCGCGCGAAGCCGTCCGCGCTGCGCTCATCGAGGCGGAGTCGTGAGCGCACGACCGAGCGCGCGTGCTCGCCGCATGCGTCCCGACATCCGCAAGCTCGACGTGATCTGCGCCTCGCTCACGACCGCGGGCGACCGCTGGTTGTGGGCGCTCTTGTGGCGCGACGTGGCGGAGCACGAGACCTACGAGGGCATCGAGACGTGCGAGTGCTGCGCGACGCGCACGCCGCACCAGGGTTTCTGAACGACGACGAAGAAGGAGGATCCCGATGACGAAGAAAGCAACTAAGACGCGGATGGCGGGGCACGAGGGCCCCGGTCTGCACTACAAGCACGTGCGCACGACGGTGGCGCTCTTCATGGCGAGCACGCTCTTCGCGAAGCTCGACGACGAGACGCGCGCGCAGTTCCGGGTGATCGTCGATCGCAACTACGACCTCTCGGGCGTGCCCGACGAGGTGCTCACGGCGACCATCGCGACGCTCGACGATGACGTAATGAAGGCCGCGCGTGCCGAGTTCGAGTTCGAGCCGCGGATGGGCAACATCCGCGACCACGGCGCGTGCGTCGCGCACTGCGCTCTCTGCGGCAAGGGCAACAGCAAGGAGGCGGAGGGGGGCACGGAGAACCGCGACAAGCTGCGGTACGACTTCCGCCTCGCGAACACCGCGGGCGGCAACGACCTCTACGTGGGCGCGGACTGCATCGTGAACTTCGCGCTCAAGGTGAAGGGCGCGGAGACGAGCGCGGAAGCGCGCGCCATCCTCGAACGGAGCTTGCGCGAGCACCTCGCGATCTGGCGGCAAGAGGCGTGGCGCGCGGAGCACCCTGCGCACGCCACGATCCCCGACCTCTGGCAGCACTACGTGCGCGCAGGCTTCGAGTGGAAGTACTGGCAGCGCTTCGGGCAGCGCGAGCAGGACATTGCCCTGCTCGGCCAGTCGCAGCACGCGATCTACTACAAGCTCGTCGAGCACGCGCGCACGTGCAAGTCGCTCACGCGCTTCTACGAGCGGAAGCACTTCTTGACGGAAGCCAAGACCGAAGAGTGGAAGGCCGCTCGCGGTTTCATGCTCTCGCTCGCGTGGATGCGCGGTGTCCTCGAAGCGACCGAGGGCATGCAGGGGCAGGCGAAGCACGAAGCACTCACGCGCGCACTCGACGCGCGCAAGCGTGCGCTCTCGACCATCAGCCGTCAGCCGCGGAGGCTTTGATCATGGCCGAGAAGACGTGGACTGATCAGCCCGACGACTGCGAGCGCGGCGAAAAGCTCGTGCACGGCTCTTCGCGCGATGGCGCGTGGGAGATCCGGCACGAGCCCAGCGGCAAGTGCTACGTGACGCACGGCAACCTCTTCGGATCGGAGACGGTCGCGTGCGCGTCGCTGTACGTTGCGTGCCGCGTGCTCGACCTCTTCCTCAACCATCCGCGCGCGGCGAAGGTGCCACCGCCGAAGCTCCCCACGGGGGCGACGCTGCTCACGGACGACTGACCGACCTGCGATGCCCGCCCGCTCTCACCGAGCGCGGCGGGCTTTCGCGTTGCTGGCGATCGAATCCTGCATCCGCGGCCCACGGATGAGCTTTCTCTATTCTCGAAAGGAGATTCCCCCGATGACGACGACGAAGAGCCCCCGCCGCCTCGCTGCGGCACCGACATCTACCCCCGAGCCCACGCCCGCCCCTGCGCCCGCGATCCTCGCAGGCATCGAGTGGCCCGTGCGCCCCGGTCCCGCACACGAGTACGTCCCGGCCCGCAAGCCGTGGATCTTCAACCCGCGGATCACGGCCGACCTCAAGGTCGGCGTTGATCTGCACCTCAACGTGCTGCTCACCGGCCCGACGGGCTGCGGCAAGACCTCGGTGATCGCCGCGGTCGCGAGCGAGACGAACACGCCGCTCATCCGGTTCAACTGCGACGGCGAGACGCGAGTCTCGAACCTGCGGGGCATGATGAAGCCCGTCGCGCAGGACGGCGTGCTGAGCCTCGCGTTCTCTCCCGGCGCGCTCGCGACGGCGATGCGCGAGGGCTGGTGGGTGCTGCTCGACGAAGTGGACGCGGCGTTGCCGAGCGTCCTCTTCGTCTTGCAGTCGGTGCTCGAAGACGGGCGCGCGCTGCACATCCCCGAGACGGGCGAGACGGTCGTCGCCGACCCGCGCTTCCGTATCTTCGCCACGGGGAACACGATCGGCTTCCGCGCTTCGGCGCGCGCTCGTCACTCGGGCACGAACCCCATGAATGCGGCCTTCGTGGACCGCTTCGGGATGGTGCTCTCGGTGTCCTACCCGTCGAAGGAGGAAGAGGCTATGCGCATCCGCGCTCACGTGCCGGAGATCGAGCCGGAGATGTTGGAAGCGCTGGTCCGCACCGCGGACGCGCTTCGTAAGGACGGCACGTTCAAGACCGATTTCTCGACGCGTCGCTGCATTCAGTGGGCGAAGCTCATCGTCGCGTACGAGAACGACGCGCTGCGCGCCGCGGACGCCGCGGTGTTGCGCAAGCTCGAATCGCCGCTCGACGCGAAGGTCGCGCGCGAGACGGTCGCGCGGTACTTCGACTACTCCGAAGCGGAGCTTACCGAGGCGGGGATCTGAAATGCCCGCCGTGCGTACCTA
>Ga0172365_10000306_pt1 | contig 31882 bp, 40 predicted proteins | sample LakKivSesite48cm_FD_114535 | JGI IMG/M metagenome (GOLD analysis project Ga0172365, IMG submission 114535) | Sediment microbial communities from Lake Kivu, Rwanda - Sediment site 48cm | ecosystem: Environmental > Aquatic > Freshwater > Lake > Sediment | place: Rwanda: Western Province, Lake...
TCACCAATACCAGATTTCAAATTGTAACCACCGAAGAAACAGGCGGCGTCTTTACCTAATTGTCCACAATCAGTAATTTTAACAATCGTCCAATTTTTTCCACGGAATACAACCTCAGAACCTGGATATTCATATGATTTTTTTGCAACTTCTTTTTCTTCTGCAGTTCCTTTAGTTTTTTCTAACTTGAAAGGTGCCATCAAATCTTCAAGTTCCATAACAGAAAGATTTGCAATATTTCTTTTATCCACAGGTAAATTACCCTTGAATCTATCGAATTTTTTTAATTCTTCAGGAATTTTATAAAGGTCTTCCATAAACCTCTCTCTCATTTGTTTTACTTCGGCCTCGTAACCTTGGTCACCGGGTTGTCTTTCAGTAGTAACATTGAGGTATTGTTTAATTAACCAAGGAGTATACGCACCAACCTTAACTTTATTTAAGTCCTCAGGGAGTGCATTCTGTAAATCAACATTATTCAATCTTGAAGTCGGGTCGGCCTGAATTAATTCGAAAAAAACATCCTTTGGAATTTTATTTTTTTCTTTCTCAATTTCTTTAGGGTCAAGTTGTTGCCCCCTCTTTAAAGGTTTCTTAACAAATTTATCCATCAAGACTTCAAATCTTGAAGCTTCAAGAATCATATTTCTTAAAAGGTTAGTAAATTTCATATTAGTCGAATCTTTGATAATAAATATACAGATAGGGAAGAATTAACGATAATTCATAATAAGTAACTCTTCACCAGCGTTTTGGGTTTTACCTTTGGACGCACCAGCAGCTTTGGCAAATGATTTTTTCTGCCAACTGTATTGGTTTTCGGGGAACCATTGGTGTAACAATTCAAAATCGTAATAGGACAAAGAAAATTTTCCTTTAACATTGTGAAGGCAGTTTGCCAACCTCTCGTGGTCATCTCTGTCAAAGTCGTGATTCGAGTAATAGTTCTCTGTTTTCCAATAAGGTGGGTCAAGGTAGATGTAAGTTGACTCTGAGTCAAACTTCTCGATGACAGTCTCAAAATCCATATTCTCAACATCAGTAATCTTTAGAAAATGGTCTATCCAATCAGGTTGAGATAACTTATCTCGGAATGTCAAAAATTTAGACTTATACTTTCCTTTAAGGTCAATGAAGTTTGATGATTCGGGTTTTGAACCGCTGAACACTGATGTCAGGATGTATGCATATTTTGCGGCAACATCATAGTTTGGATATGTAATGGTAAATCCAGTCCCATACAGTTCAGTTTGGAATTGTTGAAATTGTTCACGGTATAATTCAGGAGTGACCGATACTCCCAATTCTTGACAAGGGATTGAATTTACTGACCGTAATAATTCAGTGGGATTCTGTAAACAACTAAAAAGATTGTGGTTTAGGGGATTGAAGTCGTTGTAAACAACTTTTTTCAGATTAGGGAACTTCGATAAGTCCATATTATAAAAACACCAAAACATTCCTCCGAATGTCTCTAAATATGTTTCCATATCTGTTGGATAGTAATCAACAATCCATTTTCCAATTTTACTTTTACCTCCGATGTAACTCAACATAAATTTTCTTTTTTACAAAGATAAATGTTTAAGTCAACAAAAGCAACCCCCAATGTTAAGTTTTTTTTCAAAATTGATTGTTGTTTATGAAATGTTATATTTATGTTAAGAGAGTGTTAACACTTTCCATAAACCAAATATAAAAAAGATATGATGAAAAAGATAATTTTGGTTATGATGTTGGGACTTATGGTTCTACCATCATTCGCACAGAGCGTCAAGGGAAAGAAGAAACATAGAGGACAACAACAAACAGAGGTTGTGTCTGAAGTGAAACCAATTCGTAGAGAGCGTTGGGTTGAAAGAAGTGGTGAATACTATGTAATTGTTTCAAGAACAACTATCACTGCGGAGGACTACCGAAGAATCCGTGATACGAACAAATAATTAATTGTAACAATTTTTGTAAGGGCGGCAAGACGCTTTTTGGGAAAACCCCATCTTGCTACAAGGGGTTTTTTTACAATACGATTGTTTCATCTTTCTTGGTTTTTTGAATTCTTTTTCAAGTATGAATTCTTTTAAGACTTTTCTTATTAATCCTTCCATATATAATAAATACTATGGCTTGTCACGACTGTAAAAAAACTTCGGTAACTTCTTTTACAACCAAACAATTGCTTCAAGCACTTGCAGGGTTTTATATTGTTGGTTCAACAATTTATTCTTCAGTTAAACTTATTCAGTGGGTTGTGGGTTTTTTTCAAACCTAACATTATATCGAACAATCATATCTCCACCCTGAAATCCTTTTCCTTTTAATCTTAAGGGTTTTGTAGTGTCAAACTGTTTTGGTGCACTGACCTTCAATTCCCCATCAGGATGTGGAACTTTATAGAAATCTTCCTTGAGGTCTTCTAAGTTCAAAAAAAGGTTATAAATAAGTTCGTTATTAAATTTTTGAAATGATTCATTTTCCTCAAGGTTGATTTGTAGGACCAAATCTCCATACATCCCTTGTTGAAAATCTCCCTTCTGTTCAAGTTTGAAAAATTGACCGTTGTCACTACCAGACGGAAGGTTAACAGAAATTGATTCGAAATTCTTTTTGGTACCTACGCCACTACAACTATGACAAAATCTCGTGAGGATATAACCCTTAGCTTGACAACGAGGACACGCTTGTCTTACTTGTTGTTGATAGTAACCTGAACCAAATACTTGTGTAATAAATCCTGCACCTGAACAATGAGTACAAATCTGTTGGTCTCCTCCCTTTCCACCACAGTCGTTACAGGCAATATCTCTCTGATAGTTAATCTGTTTGGTCGTGCCTTTATAAGATTCAAAAATGTCGATACTGATTTTTATGATTTTGTCAGGTACTCTTCTTCTTTGACTTCCACCCCCGAACATATTTTTGAAAAACTCTTCAAACTGAGAACCTGCAAATGGATTATTTTTTTGAGAAAAGTATTGTTCTTTTTTTTCGGGGTCTGAGAGCACTGTATAAGCCTCGGCAATGTCTTTAAACTTTTCCCCACCCTCAGGGTTTACATCTGGGTGATATTTCTTAGATAAGAGTCTATAGGCCTTTTTAATTTCAGCATCGGATGCATCTTCACTTACTCCTAAAATTTCGTAATAGTTCTTCATTATATGGTTGCTAAGTACTTTGTTGTGTTATTCAAGGATAACGTTAAGAGAAAAATAATAAAGAAATTTTCTAATCTCAAAAATGCTAAAGACTTTTTTGATAACTTGAAGAAAAAGTCTGAGGATGTCTCCTTTACAAAAAAGATTGAAAATGGTAAACCCTGTAGTTTCGCTGTTGGTTTAATTGCTGAGGGAAATTCCAAAGACGAGTTAATTTTTATCAAAGATGAATTTGGTCGTAACATCAAGGTAAAGTTTGATGATGACAAATTTAGTTTGTTAGGTATATCACCCTACAATTTAGAAGAAGAGTTATTTGATGTAAAAAAGAAAACTAAGATAACTTTGGATGAAATCCTAACGTATTTAAGAGGTGTAGATACTTTGAAGGTAGTTTACTGTCTGAACAACAAAGTTGTAATTCAAAAAGATGACGAATACAGATTATTTTCTTTGAAAACTGAGGAGGAGTCCATCAGATTCATTGAGATTCTCTCAGAAAAATTTTACTCGTTGAAACGTAAAGATTGTATGTTTGTTACTGATACAAGTACTCCCCAAAGAAAATACCTTTTGAAGTTGTTATCAGAAAATGGTTTTGATAAGAAAAGTCTTTATAGAAAATTTACTACTTTTCCTCGGTCAACATAAAGTGAAAGTCAACTCCTGAAATTTCTATTGTAAATTGTTTGTGATGATGGTCGATTTCCCTAAACTTGGAAATCATTTTTTTGTAGTCATCCTCCTTAAGTTCGTAAACTACGATGGCATCACCATTAGGAAAAATGTCTGAGATATAATCAGAAAGAAGCGCCAGTTTTTCTAATTCCCCCAAAGCAGGTTTTTGATTTTCGTCCATAAAGATTGTTTTTTCTTATTGAATAATTCTTCTTTCTTCATTTTTAATAATTGGTTCGCAAAAAGTTTTTTTTCACGGTCCAATTCAGTTTGGTCCTTAGATTTTTCACTCTTCAACCAATTCAAAAGTTTCTCCTGTTCCATCTTTTATTTCAGGTATAATAGGCTTATCAGAAAACTTGAATTCTAATGTTTTCAAAGTGTCTAAATCTTTTTTATCAAACGTGGCTCTCAAACTTTTAACTGCCTCTTCGAACATTTCATTTTTGATTTCTTTTTCTTTGTTCAATTTGATAATCTTGTTGATTACCAAAACAACCTTTTCAAATTCAGATTCTGCAAATTCACAAACCAAACTAATCCCTCTGTGACCTTCTTTGTTAAATTCAAAAGGAACAATCTGAGCCACTTCTTGAACTGACTTGGGAATCCCCCAAGATGTTGGTAGGGCTAAATCCATCGATATATGTGTATCTAATCTTCTGATTGATACAAGGTAGTCTGAAAATCTAAATAAATGATTATATAAATTCATACCTTCAAAATATAAGTCAAAACATAACTAATGGAAAGACCCAAAAATAATAGGTTCCTGTTGGTTGGTCGAGGTTGATTACCCAACAGGACACCTAAAAACAAAATTGTACCTCTCACTAAAGTCAAACAACAGAAAATAAAAACGAATAAAAATAGTGAGTCAAAACTTAACATTTTAGTCCTTTTTTGAATCTTCCAAGATTTCAACTCTTAACTGTTGAAGAAGAGTTTTAAGTTCTTGGCAACCTTTACGTGCTCTTGTTCCCGCACTTTTGTTTCCTTTGTAGAACTTCTCTGTATCAACTGAAAGTGTTTCAGCAAGTTCCTTAATTTTTTTTAATGTTTCCATCTTAATAAATTATTTTTGTTTATTTAGTTATGGGAAATCTAATCCCAGTGTGTCAAAAATCAAGATTATATGTGAATTACTGTCCTGTTAAATACTTTATATATTTCTGTGATTATATCTAAGTCCGATTTAACAAACACTTTATCGATGTTAAAAAGGTCGTCCACAAAAACTGTCACAGCACTTCTGATTTCAGAATCTTTCTGATAATAAAAACTTTCCAAGAAAAAAGATTTTACGTAATCTTTATGTTCACCCTCAGAATCTATCAAAATATTTTCCTTCTCAAAACTTTCTATTGTTTTTTTCCAACACCAATCGAAATGGTTAGTTACATCTTCATCCGACATTCTGATTTTGGTTTCATTTGTTTCCTCACCTAAATAGGTTTCTAAAACCAAAGTAGTCAGCGATTGGAATATGTCTCCATACAACTCAATCTTTTCAGGTATCATATTATGAACACTGAACCAAATCTCCACTTCATCTTTGGGAACAGGTACCATCATCCAATTATAAAAATTCTCCATAGGGGTCTATGGAGAATTTAAACTAAAGTTATGTTTTCTAAACAATTATTGTGTCTTTTTGTTGTACCCAACGAGTGTTTTCATCTTTTGAATTTCCTCTTTAAGGATTTCCTCTGACTTTTCAACTGACTCAAGTTTTCTGAATAAATCTTGAGATTTCTTAGAACCTTTCTTAAGAGCCAAACTTCCTTCTTCAGTTTCTTCACCCGCTTGGTCCACAGGTTGTGGATACCTCTTATAAGAAGCATCCATCTGTTCTGCACCGTACACATTATCTTTATAATTTTTGTACATTTTTTCACCTAATTCAGATGGAACAACATTTCCTAAAGCATTACCATCCTCATCTTTTGTTGCGTTTCCTGTTTTGGATGTCCCTTTGATATTCGCCTCAATCCATTCATCATTCGGTTTAATTTCATCATAAACCAAATTAGTCATACCTGGATATGCAAAATCTTCAATGTATTCTTCAACAGCATCTGACCCAACGTAAGCTTTCTTTTTCATTTCACCCAGTTCCCCATTTCCTTGAGGGAAATTTTCAGGATTCATTGTGTAGTCGCCCTTTGATTGGTCTTTGAGATAAGTCTTCATTTTTTTAACAACATCGTCAATGTGAGAGTCATTAATTTCTTTATTGCTTTTCTCAACTTTATTCAAATCTGTTTGAGCAGTTGATTTTTTCTTTTCGATATTTGTTTTTTGTTCTTTCACAAGCATTTCAATTAATTCAACGATTTCTTCCTCAGTCAACTGAACATTTTCTGATACTTTACTCTTGCCTTTCCCCGGCCAATCTTTTTTTGCTCTTTTAGCAAAATATAGTTGACTCATTTTAGTTTTATCTTTATCAGAAACTTTACCGTCTTTGTCTTTAGTTTTTTCGTTTTTTTCTTTCAATTTTTTGATTTCATCGTCGATTTGAGCAATGTTCATCTTGGAGTATTGTCCAGTTTTTTTAACATCAACATCACCTTTCCATTTTTCATCAATCTGTCCTTCTCCCATTCTTTGTTTATCGATATTTGAATACACACCGATTACTTTTGACTTTCTACCATCAAATTCGTCTCTACCTTCTTTTGATTCACCTTTCACTGGGTAAGTTTTATTACCAACTTTGAAAGTCTTTTTTCCTTCTTTCCTTGCCTTCTCCAATTCACCTGAGAACTCATTTCCTTCTGTAGTTTCTACATCTTCTTCATTGAATTCTTTAGCCACTTTATGAGCATACTTGTATCCAACGTTCTTTACTTCTTTTTTACCTTTGGGTGTAATTTTAGGACTATCGGTTGAAAAATCACCATATCCCTCTACACCTTCTAAATCATCATCACCCATAGTGTATTCTTTCATCTGTTTTTTCTTTCTTAACAGTCTGAAATCTTCGGCATCAATTTTACCCTTAGGTTCTGCAACATCAAGTTTACTTTGTTTGCCGTGTAATTTTTCAGTTGTTGCCATTTTCTTTTGAATTTCAGAAACAATCTTATCGGCTTTAGATTCTAAAGCTTCATTTAAGGCTTTTTCAACCACAGAGTCTAAGTATTTTGAAAAATTCTTCATTTTATTTTTTCTTTATAAATATCAATTGTATTACAATAGATTAGTTTTTATTTTTCTTCCTGAAGTTATTGTAGAGGATTCTTCTTATGATTTGCTCTTCAACACCAATTTTTTTACTGACCGAACTGATTACACTTTCGAGTGTTTCATTCTCATATATTTTAATTGCACCCGCACCCTGATTACAATAAGGGAACTTTGTACACTTTTCTTTCACTTTAACAAATTTTCCACCCTTGTATAAAGGTTTCTTACCACCCCTCCAATTTTTACTGTTTTTAGCAATGAACGCAGGTGTTTCGTAACTTCCAACAGAACCACTTCCAGTGGCTTCTGTTGCCTCAATCTTAGAAACCTGACCTTCTTTAGACTCGATTTTACTCAATTTTGTATAATAATCTAAGTCTTCGTAAAGATGGTCTTTTGCAATTTCAATCGCAAACTTGATGTCATCAGTATGTTCTAATTCAACTTTAATCCCTTTAGCTAATTGTTTTTTTAATTGTTGGAGAGTGTCGTCGATTTTATCTTCTGATTTAATATCGGTAGAACCGTCCTGAGCGTGTTTTTCTGCAATGTCCCTCAAAGTCATTCCTTTAGATAGACCTCCAGGAATTTTTTCTTTATCTTCTTTTGTTTCCTCTTTCGTAAACAAAGGTCCTGAAAACGCACCTGCCGATGCAGCACCTGTAGCTTCTTTGGTTTCTCCCTCTACAGCCTGTGTGTATTTAGCCATATCCTTAATCGTGTCAGAATTTAGACTCACATTCGATTGTTCGGTATAGGCCTTCATTATACCTTGTTTAAATAATTCGGAACTATTTCTCATAAATTAAGCGTTTCTTAATCTTGGTTCCCAATAAGAACGGTTCATCCACATAAACTGGTAAAACTCTCTAAACATTTTCAGGGTGATTTCTTTAATGTCCCCTTCCAATTTACCTCTCTTAATTTCTTTAGCAATGTGGTCCATAAGTTTATCTTCAAACTGTTTAATAGTATTAACATTCATAAAGTTTTTAATTTCTTTACGAACCAATACTTCAATCTCTTTAACTTCTGAACTCGATAGTGCCATTACTTTGTAATATATAAATAGGTCAAACCCCCAATTATAACGCCAGTTATTATTCTTCCGAATGTTCTTTTTGCCTTAAGTTTTTTGATTTCCTTTTGAGCAATTTTCAATTCGTCCTGATATACTGCAGTTTTTTTTCTTTCTTGTTCAATCAAACTCAAATAGTTTTGTTCTTTAACTTTGAAAGTATTGATGATGGTATCCTGATAAATTGTTTTGTTTTCTAATTCAACAATGTGGTTGTTTGCCAATTTTAACTGAGCAAAGCAGGAATCACCTTTAACTAAATCTTTTGCAACCTGTTTAGCAACTCTGACTGGTAAAAGAATGTTCTGAGTATCAGTATAGGTTTGAGTAACGGTTTGTGAAAAACTTGTCAAGCTCAGTGTGAGAATACTTAGTAATAGAATTAATTTTTTTACCATAGTCGTTGGATACTTGTATTTTTGTGTTTTTGATTATTTCGATGTTTTGGTCAACCTCTTCAACTTGTGATTCGTATTCCTCAATCTTTGATTGTAGGGTTACTTGTTCCTCTTCCAATTTTTTTATTTCCTGATTAATTTCGTCAAGTTTTTTTTGTGACTCTTCACTAATCTTCAAAGATGGTGTAAGGATATATATAACCCAATATAAGACAAACAATAAAACAATACCCTTGGCAATTGATTTATAGTTTGACTTTATAAAATTCAATATAGACTCCAAATTAATCTTCATCTGCAACAGTTTGTTTTCTTGATGCCAAAACTTTTGACCACTTGCTTTTGAATTTTTCAAAGAAACTTTTTAAGTTGTTGATTGTCTCTAAGGTGTCATCATCTACTTTTAACATATTACCGTTGATGTATGTACCAGAACTTTCTCCAATCGTGTAAATAAAATCCAAATCTCTGTCGATGATTTTACCACTCCATTCTACCGTAGTAGGATAAACATTCAGTTGATTGAAATCAACCAAGTCTGATACCTCCTCGGTAAAGTCATCCATAGTTTCCTGAAAAGCAACTTTGTCGTCTGTTGTGATATCGGTATCAGATTTATCTTTACCGTGAATCGCTATGATTCCCCCTGATACTCTATATTTTTGTACATACTCGTCATCAGCCTCTTTTTCTCCTGTTGGTTTTGATGAAGTTTCGTACTCTTCCTCATCATCATCGATTTTATCTTCAATGCTTTTTGCAACATTGTAGGGACCTAATTTTTCGGCATTTAGTTGTTCCATTAACATACGAGAGTTGTTTACCAACTTTTTAATTTCATCGTATCTTTCGTTCATAAGGTTACTCATTTTCTATTTTTGTTTTAAAAGCCTCGAAAGGAAATGCTGGACTTAAATCAGTAAATCTCGAGTTGAAGTTACTTCTTGATACAATACCTTGAAAGTTTTCAATCCCATCGATTTTCGTATTATGTCCCACAAATTTATTAGGTATCGAAAATTTCTCACACAATTCCTTGCACAGTTCTACAGTTTTATCTACCTGAATGTCTGTGTAAGGTTGCCACAAGAAATAATCTCTCCATTTTTTTTCGTAGACCTTATCTTTATAAATATTACCAATCCAATTCAAAAAGGTATCTGATAAGGGTTTTTTGTTCATCCAACCTAAATTTTCTAAACAAACAATAATGTGGCGTTTCTTTATGTCTTTATCAATAAGATAATTTGAAACATAGTTCGGTGAGAGTATTTCTAAGAGTCTCCCATCTCTTGTTATAACATAGTGTGGTAGTTTATCATACTTACCACTGTTTCTAAATTTAAGGGAGGTTAAGTATTCCCCAACCTCCCTTGATGTGTGGCAAAGTATTATCTGCCCTTTTTCTTTAAGTTTTTTTTCAGTCTTGAAGTTACCGTATGCAATTGTATCAACCATTTCTTCCTGAGTAGGACAGACGGTTTATTTCAGATTGACCTTGGGTTTCTTCTACTTTCTCAGATTTTTTCTTCTCCATATCATTCAGTATTTTTTGAAGTCTATCAATTTCTTCTTGATTAGGAGTGTACTTACTCTTTTCGGATTCCTCGATGTCTTGAGCTTCTTTTTTACCAGCTTCAATTGATACTTCATCAATATCGACTTTCGAAGGGTCAATTTTATTTAATTTGTCCTGTTCTTCAAATTTTACTAACATATGCAAGAAAGACAAGGAAATAAGTGGTAACATACCTCCAGCAAAGAAAGCCAAGAATCTTTTATGTGATACAAGATTACCAGACTCAACACCAATATAACTTACAATAGGGTCGACCATTTCAACCCAGCTTTGGAACATAGTCGAATTAATATCGATGTATTGGTATGCAAAAAAGATATTACCTAAGAACTGAATCAAGGTTACAATTCCGAAAGGGAAGTAAACTTTACGTCCCATATTAGCACTTAAAGCAGCAAGAGCTGAAAGAGCAGCAATCTCAATACCTACTGACAGGTAAATTGCCCAACTAATTGGGTTCGTAATACCATACCAAATTGTTACGTGAGATATAGAAACAAACGCAACAGTCAGGATTGGTACGATGAACGCAGTATAAATGAGCGTTTTAAAATTCCTTTGAAACCAATTCATTATTTTTTACTTAGTTTTTTGATTTCCTCTTCGATTTCAGTTTGTCTACGAACATCCAAAAGTTTTCTGTCAGTAGCCTGAATCATTCTTTTTTCAGCTTCAAGTCCTGAAATACGGAGTTCTCTTTGAAACTCATCGATGGTGATTGATGAATCTTTGATTCCTTGAATCTCTTTTTTTATTTTGGATAATTCACGCGCATCTCCGCATCCCTTGAGTAAACTTAAAAGTGCAATAACTAATACAATAGTCGTAAAATTATTTTTGATAAACTGTTTCATAGTCTTTTTTTTTATAATAAATATCTTTTTATAACCTTATAGATAGTCAAACAGTTCTTGAGACTCGTTTCTGAGTTTACGAAGTGCCTTTTCTTTGATTTGTCGAACACGCTCTTTGGTAAGTTGAAAATCATTTCCAATATCCTCTAAGGTCCTTGTATTACCCGATAAACCATAATAATCCTCAATGATAACTTTCTCTCTATCATCAAGAATACCTAAAATTTCACGTAGTTTCTCCTTCAAAACTTCGTGGGTATTAAATCCTGCATCAGGAGCCATTGAGTCGGGATTCTTGATAATATCAAGTAATGTATCACCCTCTTCATTCAATGGGTCATCGTAGTTAATAGTATAGGGTAAGTTTACAAACTTATCAGGTAGTTCAACACCATTTCGTTCTAAATCCTTCTTAGCCTTTTGTAACTCTTGAACCACATTTACTGGTAGTCGAATAGTTCTCGCATTTTCATTCAAGGACTGTAAAATCGACTGTCTTATCCACCAAACCGCATATGAAATAAATCTTAGTTGTTTTGACCAGTCAAAGTTTTCAATTGCTTTCAAGAGACCCAAGTTTCCTTCAGCAATCAAATCACAAAGTTCAAGACCCTGATTTTGATATTGTTTAGCAACGGTAATTACAAATCTCAAATTACCAACGAGTAACTCCTGTTCAATTTGATGTTTTTCAGTCAAAGTCAAATCTGACGATAACATTCTTTCGGCCAGTAATTTTTCACGGTCAGGAGTAAGGACCTTGATTTTACGAATATCTTTGAGATAGGAAGCAATCTCTTCTTGATTAATAGGAATGGATAGATTTTTGTCTTTCATAGGAATTATTTACTGAGTTTTTTTAAAAGTTTCTTTTCGTTCGAAGTTAGTGAATCGTAACCTTTTTCACAAATTTTGTCTAATAGGTCATCAATACTAGGTATCTGTTGTTTCTTTTTTGATTCACTGAGAATTTTTTGGATTTCGTCAACATCATCGTCATCTTCATCATCCTCGATTTCAAATTCCACAAAATCCAAAGGAGAAAAACCTTCCAAACCATCTTTAACTTTTTGCATATCGATAGACAAATTTGGGTCAACATTTGTACCAGTTTTACCATAAAGGTGGTCACTAATTCCCTTGTCCAAAAATACTGACATTTTGTCAGTTTGACTGACAAAAATTCCATTAACCTCCCCATATAGTGCTGCGGTTACGTAGTCATACACTTCTGATTGTTGTAAACTTGATTCAAAACAAAGTACCAAAACATCGGTCGTGTTAGTATAGTTCAAATTTTCAGAATCAACAATCGGTGTGATAATCATTGCAGTTTCACGTGCGACTTTGTTATCACTGAAATCTCCAAGAATAATGGTTGTATATTGCATCTTTTTCTAATTTGGTGCTAAGATACAACTATTATTCGGGATTTCCAAACTTACTGGACAACCTTTGATACATTGTCACGTTTTTCAATCTTGACAATGTTATCAGACCAATTCGAAACCAAGGGGTTGTGTGTGATAACAAAAATTTTCTCAAAATAGTCTTTGATTTTCATAAAGAACTCACCAACCATTTCCAAATTTTCATTCGAGATTTTACCAAACACTTCATCCCAAACGATTACGTTTGGTTTTGGTAATGAGCAAATTTTACTCAAAACCGCTCTAAGAGCCATACTCGCAACAGTTCTTTCGTATCCTGAACCTGAAGCCATAAGTTTCTCAATTCCTGTAGAATTATCAATCATAATAAACTCAACTTCATTTTTATCGTTGATTCTAACTTCTAAATTAAAGTAACAGGAATCTTGTAGTAGTCTTTGTAATTCCTGATTTATAACAGGCATCATAGTTCTCATAATAATTTTTGAAATACCATTTTTACCATATAGTTCCAAATACAGTTTGTAAATCTTTTCTTTTTCGAACTCTTTAGAGATTTGTTCTATCAACTCAGTATTACGAGTAATTTTTGTGTTATGATTATCCACTTGATTTGAGTTTTGAACAAGTTCTCTCTCTTTGTTTCGTTTTGTATTAATCAAGTCGTCAATCCTAACTTGAGCCTTAACAATCTGAGCATCTAAGTCCAAGTTCTTTTTGATTTTTTCCTGAGACTCTTCGTATCTTTTGAGTTTGTCTTTAGCCCTATCAAGTTTTAATTTTGTAGCTTCTAATTGAACTTCGTATTTTTCTTTAACTAACTTGTTTCGTTCGTACTCATCGAAATCTTTTTTCAATTGAGTGAAAGACCTTTCTTTTGTTTCAGTTTCAGCAATTTCCAAACCTACCTTATTGATTTTGGAAACTAACTCCTCTTTTTCTGAAATTCTCGCCTTTGTCAACTCAGCATTGATTAGTTCGATTCCGCAATGTTCACACTTAATCCCACCTGAAACTGATGCGGTTAACTTATCGATACTTTCAATTTGGATTGAAATGTGTGACTTAGATATGTTTAAATCAGAATACTTTTTCTTTATTTCGTCGTGTTTGTCCTCCTGATAGAACTGTTTGGGTTCAGTAACAATAACTTTTTTAATTTGTTCCGAAATGTTTCCACACTCACCTTCTATATTAGTAATGTCTGACTTCAACGAAATTGGATTTAATGATAACAACTCCTTATCGATATCACTATGCTTCGCATTGAGTAGTCCATCTTTATACTCCTGACCTCTTGACAATCTTTCGGTTACATTGGCGAGTTCCTGTTCAATAGTTTTATTAGTCGTGGTCAACTCAGAAATAGAAGTTTTACAATTTTCTATTTCCTGTTTAAGGTTTTCTGTGTTGTAAACGTTTGATAACATACCACGAGAGAATTCACTATAGATTTCCTTCGCAGCTTCTTCTTTTTTCTTAAGAAACTCCAAACCCATAAACCTACTAAGAACCTGTCCACGGGCAGTTGGTTTTGAATCAATTAACTCCTCAAGGTTTGATGCCGTTGTTAGAATGGTCATCAAGAAGTCATCCAACTCACCAATTGAGTTCTTAATGAACTTTTCGGTTTCTCTTCTTTGTTCACCAGTAAAATTTTGATACGACCCATCGGGAAGTTTTTTGAGAAAATCTAATTCAGTTTTAACGTTCCAATCACCTGATTTTGCCTTCTTTCTTTCGATGTTACGAGATACTATATATTCATCCCCATCAATCAGAATCTCCCCCCTTACTGAAACTTTATCTTTGTCAGTAAATCGGTTGAAGATTTCTTCGGCTTTTTGTGTTTTAGTCGTTGTATTAAAAAATAAAAACATCAACAAGTCTACCGTAAGAACTGTCTTTCCACCAAAGTTTGGTGGGTCTGATTCAACCACGGTAATACCTCCACATTTTTCAAAATCCAACACCTGATTTTCACCGTAACTCAAGAAGTTCGAAAAGTGAATTTTTTTGATAAACCATTTCTTGAATGGTGACACTTCTACATCTTCAACGAGTAACTTATTATCTACCAAACCATCAATCGCAATTACTTTGTCGAAGTTTTCACCTTGATTCTTTGCCTCCAACAAGTTTTTTATCAACTCCCGTTGATAGTTCTTATCCATAATATTAAAAGAAACGTCTACCGTTTGGTTAACATTTTCAGGTTGAATGGTCTTGGTAATAACATTAACATTCAAAGAATTGTATTTCTTTGAGAAATATTGTTTAACACTTTTAATTCTTTCCTGAGTAAAGTTTTCGGGTGTGTCTTCCCACACCACTTGAACATAAGGGTTTTCGTAGTCTTCTAACTGAATTTGTTTGGGCATAGTCCTATAATCGTAATTTTTTGGTGGATTGAATAAGTCCATTTTATACCAAGGTGAAACCTGACTGTGTTGTTGGTGCGTCAACTTCTTGCTCACTCTTTTCTTTCATCTCTTTGAGGTACTGCATCATTTTTTCATTCATCATTTCTTGATACTTCTTTTGAGCACCTTTGATTTGTTGGTTTCTTGCAGCAACTTTTTTTCTGTGTTCTTTATCTCTTTTTCCCATCTTAATTATTTTTGTTTTCGTAAAATTCGATTATTGCATTTAGTGCCCAAACTCCACCTGAAGCCATACATCCGTCAAAAAACCAAGAATATTCAATTGGTGTTTCGAAAAGAAATAAGGTAGGTGAGAAAATAGTTAATCCCAAGAAAAACCCAACCCAAGTTGATGTACACATCATACAAGAAATTAACCCTGAGAAAAATTCGAAGAAGGGTTGAAATGGGGTGTATTCATCAGCGGCTAACTGGTGAATCTTGTCCCTGAGTTTACTAAAAATGGAACCGTACACAAGAATTTGTGAGATTCCGTAAGCCATTAAAATCCAAGCAAATAGTATCATTTTTTTATTTATAAAGTTTATCGTCTAAATTAGAACCTTTTAAGTATAACGCTTTTTTTTCTTGTTGTAACCCCATCAGTTGAGAAATCTTTGATTCAAGGTCACTTATATTTTTGTCTTTGTCTAAAATATCTTGTCTTAGTTTAGCTAAAGTTTCTTGTAGTTTTTGTGATTTAGTATCTTCAACAATCTTTTCTATCACCACCTCTTTGATAATTTCTAAAGGCGGTTTTTTTGAATGTTCGTCTAAAGTTCGTCTAAGTTCATCTAGTTCTTCATCTTTCTTAGACATTTTATAGTGGAAAATATTTTCGTTTTCTGTCGTTATAGTGGAAAATTTTTGCACTTGTTCCTCTAATTCTTGTGTTTTAGTGGAAAATAATTGTTTGTCAGATTCCAACTGTTGTATTTTTAACAACAGTTCATTTACTTGTTTATCGTCAGTTATGAAGACTTCTTTTTCAACAACTTTTTCGATTGGGATTTCTTTGACGACTTCTTTGATGACGACTCTATCAACAGGAATTTCTTTAGTGACTTCCACGATTTTTTCAATCACTTTTTCAACTGGAACTTCTTTGATGATTTCTTTGATAATTTCTTTTTCAATTGGTATCTCAATTATTTTTTCAACTTCTTTTATAACCTCGATAGGAACTTCCACCCGTTTTTCACGAATTACCTCAATTTCCACCCGTTTTTCTTGTTCTCCACCCGTTTTTCCCAGCAAACCATATTTTTCGATTCTATAACCTTGGCGAAATGCGGATGCAATCACATCATCAATCTCTAACTTGTTCAACCTACAGAAATTTACTAAGTCTGCAGATTCTTCTTTAGTTAAGACTAACTCTTTGATTACATCCGAACCCATCTTAGGCATTAACTAATTTTTCTGTTCCTGTTTCCAAGTCTTCATATGAAGAAATACGAAATGAAAGAAATGGTTTTGGATTGGGTAAGTCTATGAAGGTATAGTTGTCTTCCATAACATCATAAACACCATATCCGTGTTTAGTTAAGGTCTCCCCATAGTTTTGTTGAATTGTTGACCCAACCATATAAGCTTTCTTCTTACCGGGAATATCAAATACCTGACGCTTATGGATGTCACCACATAAAACAAGGTCCAAACCAGAGAAGTTATTACTATCAAAGCCGTCTTCAAATTTATACCCAATATCTGTAGATAATCCGATAATCGGTCCGTGAAATAAACCAATTTTGGTTCGGTCATTCTGAGGAATTTCAGGTTTGATGTTGTGGTCCATAAGAGAATAAACCACCCACTCAATGTTCTCATCCTCGTAAGTACCCCTGTTTTTATAGTAGGAAATGTTTTCATTATTCAGTGAGTCAATAATTGGTGTCAATGCATCGAGTCTTTGAGTATTGTTTTCCAAAAAATCGTGGTTACCAATTATGAGAATTGTCTTTGCAATTTTCGAACACTCCGTCAGAACCCAAGCAACAACATCAATTAACTCTGGTGTCATTTGGTTTTTTGAATGTACGAGGTCACCAGTAAATACAATCCTGTCAGGTGCAAGTGCTTTCCACTCATCAAAAGCTTTGATGAGAATGGATTTATACAATTCGTGGTCTTTGAAAAGACGAATATGTAGGTCTGAGAAATGTACTAATCTTTTAATCATTCAGGAACTGCAAATTCAGGGTTTATGTGACCACATTTGTCACACTTGTAAACTGGAATTGGTACTAAAGAATCTTCTTTGGAACCCGTAAGAAGTTTACTTACTTTTTTGAAAGCAAGAACTTCTTGAAAAGTTTCATTTTGGCAAGATTCACATCTTACTGTTTCAGCATCTTTGATACTGATTTGTGGCATAGGTCCGTTATTCATTTTTTGCACTTAAAAATTTATTTTCTTTTTGAAGTTTATCAATTAGTTGTTCCATCACCCCTTCAACATTAACAACAATTTGTTGGTTCAAAGTGGTATCGGTGAGTATCTTCAAGTTTGATTGTAAGTGATTCAGGTCAATTTTCTTAAGTGTATTGACAAAAGTGGTAATTTCTTGTTGTGCCTTTTTTCTACGAAACTTGTTAACCGCCAAAGCCCTAAACTCAATCATCAGATGGAAAATATCTTCCCATTTCCAACCGTTATCAACCATTGTGGAATCCTGTACTGTAACGTCTCCTGAATTGTAAATTTGAATTTCTCCAAACATAAGGTTTCGGGATTCGTCAGTATAGAACGCAATTTTTTTGTAATTCGGGGAAGATATAGTTTCGGGTTTTTTTGAAATTAAGTAGGCAAGGAAACCATTGGTTGAATATCTTTTGAAAGTGCCTCCGTCGTTTTTTGATGCAGTACACCAACGAGTACCACTTCCATATTTCTTTGAGCCTTCCAAGGTCAATGGTTCCAAAAAGATGTAATCTTCAGTTTCTTTAATCACACGAATGTGTTTCTCTCTGTCGAAAGATTTTTCATTGTGTAAATGTCTAGCCCTTGTCACAACCAAAGCAAGATGGGTAACTTGATTGTAGACAGAGGAGTATATGTCCTTGTTATCTATAAGATGATTAAGTTCGTCGAAATCTTTAACCCAACCAATTAAGTTTGCACTTGTAAAACTTACACTTTGCGTACTTCTGTTGCTCCAAGTTTTGAACAAATATTCAAGGTATTTTTTTGTCGGTGTATTGTCCGCAAAATTGAATTTGCCAGCAATCGTCTTAGTAACGTTGGGGTATTTGGATACCATTTCATCAAATTTCGCCATAATACTTTTTTTTCAAAAATAATATATTTTGTTCTACTTATCAAATTTTTTCCATCATCAATTTGACTTCTGCTGTCAAATCCTTACAAGGGTACAATTTGTAATTCTCATTCTGTTCGTTAATCCAAATCAAATAACAGTTTCCAATTTCCAAATCAGTGTTTTTTTCAATAATGTATTTGTACAACGACAACTGAAGTGAGTATGTGTTAATTTCACACACATCCAAATGAGAGATTGGTTTATGAAAAAACTGTCCAAAATCATTCTTTTGTTTAATTTCTTTGTTTGTTTTGTAATCCCATATTTCCAATTTTCCCGATTTCTTGTTGTAGAATAAACAGTCAACCATACCAGCAATTTGGAAGTCGTCATCAGCAACAACCAATTCCATTTTTACTGGAATCAAATTTTGAGATGCATCAACCCAAAACTTTTTGAAAATTGATTCACACTTATCGTACTTTTCTTTGATGATATCGTAACCAAAAGATTTAATTGCGACTGATGGGTCATATGGGAAAGACTTATTGTTCCACCAGTTCTCTGCCATATTGTGCACCAAAGTACCCTTTACAGTTGATATGTCCCTTTTCAAATCCCATTCAGAAATAACCTCTTCAACGACAAGTCCTCGTTTAGCAGCGTACTGTTCTGCCATAATTTGAGTCTCAAATTTTGGTTTGAACTTACCAATAAAAGTGGTTGCGGATGTATATTCTTCACCCTTATCGTTGAAATACTTGTGTGGTTCATCAAAATATTTGATGTGATTGAACTTTGATAGTTCGAGAATAACTTTAAAATCAGTCGAGCTCATAGTAGTAGTTTTGGATATCCCCCTTTAATTCACAAACATCTTTGTCTTTAGGGAGTTTTAGTATTTTAATTTTATTATAGAGTTTACCCCCATTTAGGGTTTTGTATAGTTTCACTGCATCATCCCAAGCATCACCATCCAAACAAATGTGAATGTAACCCTCACACAAATCGTATAGTTTAGAAAACAATAAGTCAGAGAGATGTTTACCTAACATAGCAATTGAGTTGGGGAGGAAGAATGCATCAAACGCCCCTTCACACAAAAATACATCTTTTGTCCAATCAATCCTACTCTCATTGAAAATTATTTCATCTTTCGGGACTGCAGGATTCTTGTACTTCATCTTTTTCTTTGTCCAAGCCCTTCCAACAAAGTAATTGAGTTTACCTGTTGAGTCATAGGAAGGCACAATAATCCTAAAAGAATAATCTCCTTTAACTGTGTAACCTATGTCATACATTTCGATTTGTTCGTCAGATATTCCACGGGACTTGAGGTAGTTGATTGCCTCTTTATGTGGGATAAAAATTGGGTTCGAGTCTTTGAACTTTGTATAACCTTCGGGAAGTCTCAATAAGAACTTAGGTTTTTCTCTCTCAACTTCTTCTTGTGGTCGTAGTAGGTTGAAGATTTTCTTTTGTTGTTTTGTACCGAACTGGTCAATCAATCTGCCGAGGGGTCCTTGCGTCCCATAGGTCTCACCACAAGCCCAACACTTATAGACCCCTCGGATGTAGTTGATTTCTAAGTTACCCTTACCATCCCCATTTTCCAAACCCTTCTCTGAAGCGCACACAGGACAGTCAAATGAAATCTGACCTTTGGATTCGTAGTGTTGTTTATCATCACCAAGAATCTCGTGGAGTAATTCTACTATTGCTTCGCCTTCATCCGACATCTTATATCCAAGTAACTTTTTTTGTCTTATAATCTGAGATACCCCAAAACATCAGTCTTCTTTCAATGTAATTGCCAAGTTTCCTTTTGAGTACTTTGTTTACTCTGATTTTGGAAACATTGTTCATTTGTAAGACTTCTGATGTCAACCATTCAGTCTTATCAACTTTAGCAAAAATTTTACCTTCGAAGGTGATTTCAATTTCCCAAGACTCAGGGGATTTACCGCCAATTAAAATGTTAGGGTAGGGGTTGTACTTACGTACTTTAGAAATTGTCAAAGTACCTCTGAGTCCACGGTCATCAATAACCACCTTTTGTTTGGGGAGGGTTTGGTTGATGATGGAAACTTCTTGGTCTTTGATACATTTCATACTACAAATATAGTATATGTAATCGAATTACCAAAATTTTTCTTGTTTCATATAACCTAAGACACAAGTGTAACTGTCGGTCATATCAAAATTTTCTTTTTTGAGTGTGTTGTTTTTTGTGTACAACCAAGTGATTTGAGGTTCTTTCTTGGCAACCTCCTGCCATATAACTTCTTTTTTGTCTATTGTTTTGGGTAGCCCTCCGAACAATACAAATTTACCTTTATCGTTTTGTTGAATCAAGTTGGGAAACGCAGCTTTTCTTGAATTATAGGTTGAAATTAACTCAGGGATAATACCAAGTACATCATATACCTCTTTACAAACAAGGGTGTTGTATCTCATTAGAGTACCAACTGTGTATACATTATTTGAATTCAATAATGGTTCCTCTATAATAACTTTTGTAATACCTAAGTTTTGATATTCATACAATTTCTGTTTAAAGATTCCACTCTTGAGAATCAACTCTTCGATTTTGTTTATAGGTTTTGGTTTTGGTAATGGTGAAACGTGAGTGAGTTCCAATAATTGTTGAGATGGTATGTCAAAAAGTGCAATACCAATAGTTTTAGTCGATACGTCTAAACCCAAAACTTTCGGGGAATTTTTCTGAAGTTTTTTGGCCATATATTAAAAATCCAATTTCACCACAAACTGTTGAATCCCTTGTCTTAACTCAGGAGATTGTAGTTTTGAAATAATCATAAGGTCTTTATTTGAATTATAAAGTCCTATTTCAGTGATGTATGGATTTTGACCTCTAACAAAGGTTGGGTTTGAACTTGATGTGAATTGATTTACTCCCAAGTTCACAAGGTATTTCATTTGATAAATTGTTGCCTGAATATCTGTCTGAAGGTTCCCATAGAAATAATACTCATCTCCGAAGTTCAACAAATCAGGGTCACCGTTTTGTGGGATATTGATATAGTTTGCTAAGTTGTAAAAAGATGCTCCAGTATAATTTTCCAAAGTAATCTGAAATACTTCACTTGTCATACCACTTGAGTTAATAAATCCACTCACAGTAGTTGCTGATAGTTGGTCCGTAAAATCTATTACTCTCCACAAAGTAGGGTCAGGTCTTGTATCACCTGAAACAATTTGACAAAGAACTTTGAAATTAGACGCTGTGAAACCTGTAGTGGTCCCTGTACCTAAGAATGGAAATTCATTTCCAAATCTAATTGCCACGTTTTGAGTGTTCGTAGTACAAGCACTTGATGGACCCAAGATATAACTGTAATAGTTACAATGTAAGGAGTCTGTAAATCCTGTCGAATCAAATCTGTAACTAACCCACATTGTTTCAACATCGTTATTCATCACACCTTGTCCTGTGTTGTTGTTTGTAAAACAAGTATTAGGTGTAATCAGACTCAATTGAGGGGCAGGTAAAGTCCAGTTTCTATTAGACTTATAGGATAAAGCTGCAGCAACTTCTTCATCATCAATAATAACAATTTCTTGGTCAGGGAATACCTTACCGATTCTATTTAAGTTACCATTATTATCAGCATTAGTATCATAAAGATGATAATATCTAATCCCTGGGTCATTCATATCAGGGTTTGGGACTGATTTGATGTAATATGGTCTACACAGGTCATAACCTGGTGGGTCAATATAGAATACTTCACCCATAGTACTTCCTGTGGTTTTGTGCCACATCAAAGTGGGTATAGTTAATTTGAAGTTTCTTGCCAATCCTGGGTCAGTAGTTGGGTTCTGCGGGTCGAACGGTTGAGTTGCAAATTTTTCACCGTAAACATTATCCAAAGATTGATTTGTATAGTGAACAATTGCAATACACTTTTGGTCGTTAGGTTCGACAACTACTTTTTCATCAAAAGAGTTATAATAAAAAGTTTGACTTGTATCTGTCTGACCAGAATTCTGTTGATACCCCAAATACTGTTTGGTACTCAAGTAAGATATTGAACCGTATTGTAAGAAACTTTCGTAGATTGAACTGAATACTCCCGCGGGGCTTTCACTCCAAGGAATGTTCATATTCCAAATAGGTGTTATTTCATTTTCACCACAGGTCTCTAAGTAAGCGGGTGTTAATGTGTCGTACAATTCAGTCATTCCTGAAGGATAAATCAAGCAACGCCCCATAACTCCCGCAGACTGACCAGTATAAATTGGTGCCGCCCTATCTAAAGTTAAGGTCCAAGTGGTTGTACCCGTTGTTCCTGTTGCAGGTGAAATATCCTGAATTTTGTAAGTCAAAACAGGACTTGTTTCAAATTCACCTGTGTTGAATCCATTACCATCAAAGAACATAGTAATAAAATCACCAATTGATGGTGTACCTGAAGTGGGTGCCGAAAAATCATAATTAATTTCAATACCCGATGTTTGTCCCGATAATGTGTTCAATTCAACAACATAGTTCGAAGTGACTGTGTAGGCTGAAGATGTTTGGGCTGAATATGGATATGTGTTTCCTGTAACAAAAAATCCAAAAGGTACTTGTGAGTTATAAACATCATCAACATTAGAATCCATAAAAGGAATTCCGTATGTGTTTCCAGTTACACCCTCTACATACACAGGATATTTAACATTCTCTTTGTTTGATTGTGGTGTACCCACGTCATTTTGAGCATTAAATGCCGGCATAAGGATATTGTATCCCGTAATATTGTATGGAGAACCATAGTTTACTTCACTGTCCCCGATTTGAAAGTATGAGATATTAAAATTTCCCTGTGAAATATATCTTCTTCCCACATCGGTTATTCTTGTATTGACAAGACCTGAAGTATTTTTAATTATATAACCCATTATATCTTAAATATTTTGTCTATTGGTTTTTAAGGTGTAATTCCCGAACCATTTAAAATATGATTCATATTTGCGGTTCCCTGATTATTGATTCCCGTACAACAATTACATCCACTTATTTGAATGTTAGTGACAGATACAACAAAGTTTTGAGATACTTCAGTCACACATCCTTGGATATTTTCTGGTGAATCAATTGATAACTCAGATACAGAACTTCCTGATACCGTGTCACCACTTACCATACTTATATTCGTTGTCTCAACATATGTTTTGATTTCTTGATTATTCGGCGAACAGTATGGTCTTACACCTGTTGTAGTGGTCAAACTTGTTGTAGGTGTTATCTCTAATGTATTTTTCTTGATTAAATTGTCATAGAACGCTGTTGATTCGCCAGGTTCTTTGAAAGTTTGTTTAACTTCAATTCCCAAAGTGTAACTAAGTGTAACTCCTGCGGGTAATGGTGGATTGACATTAACTTTCCAAGTCATTTGTCTATATCCTGAATTATTCAATTGTTGTGAAGTTTGAGACACACCAACAGTGTAAGTAGTAGTCGAGTTTTCAAATGGAACCACTACGGATTGTTGGGCCGTTGTACCACTTGCATCAACTACAACTGCTGAGTATGTACCAGGACATAGTGAACTGAACACATTTGAACCACTAAGTGTCTGTCCATTGTTTATTGAATATTGGAATGGGTAAACACCTCCGATTGGTGTGATTGTGATTGAACCATCACAGTCAAATTGACAAGTGGACGCGTCAACTGATGTAGTTAAATCCAAGAATGAAACAGAAGAACAAGCACCTTCATATACATTTACTGTAGCTTGTTTTGTTGCACCAGCACTATACCAACCTGTCAAAGGTACGTTTGCAGTGGTTTGTGAATTGATTGTTCCACCATATTGAGTGAATCCACTTAGATACCAAACCGATATCTGTGGGTTCCACAACATATAAATTCCTGAACCATTTGACCAAGATGGTTTACCATTAAATTGACCATCCGGAGTTAATTGGATTTGTTGTGGAGCATCGCCAGTGAATCGGATGTACATACATAATGTTGGCCAAACAGGAGACGGAGATGGTGTTTGAGTTGGTGTAGGTGTTGTTGTTGAAGTTGGTGTTGGAGCGACCATACTACAACTTGTAATTGCCGTGAAATCACCATAGTAGTCAACCACAGTAACACCGTAAGTTCCATTACCTAAGTTAAATAGGTATGGAGTTTTTTGACCACCCTGCCAAGTTATATCATAGGGTGCAGTTCCACCTGTAATTCTTAAATATAATTTTCCATCATAACTTGTAGATGATGTAGGATTCGTTCCATAACATTCAACACCCAAGGGAAATAATGTGAACACTTGGCAATTATTTTGTTCTCTGTATAGAACGGCATTACTTGGTGTTGGAGTGGGAGTAGGTGTTGCAGTTGGAGATTTTGTTATAGTTGGGGTAACGGTTGGAGTTGGCGTTGCAGTTTGAGTTGATTGAGGTGTTGGCGTTGCCGTTGGTGTGGCACAAATGGTGGATGCCGGAGTGTTTAACTTAGTTACACCGTTGAATGGTTTTGTGTAATCAAGTATTACAAGTTGTTCTTCACCACTACCTGTTTGAAAAACTCCACAACAATCATAGTAATAATATGAACCCAAAGTTATACCTGAACCACATACTATTTGTGTAGGAGTTGGTGTGTGGTTTGGAGTCCTTGTTGGGAATGGTGTCAAAGTAACACTTGGTTCTGGTGTATCTTCACAAGGGTTAAGGAGAATTCCATTATAGTTGATGAATCCTGAACCACCATTTTCGAAATACACATCATTACTACTTGCATAAGCACCACTTTCTTGACAACCACAAACACTGTAAAAATTACCAGGTTGGACTGTCGAACTTTGTAAAGTTGTACCATCGTTACAGGAGTATGAGTAAAAAATCTGAGGTAAATCAGATTCATTCCACACCATCCATCTTATACAAGTAGTACAAGCCATTACAAACAAATAATAAAGTTGATTATGATTCCACTTGAATCAATCTGTACTGAATATGTACTTAAACCGAAAATCATTTTTCTCCAAAGACTACCCTGATTTACAGGATTGAGTAATGTGCCACCTACAACATTTTGATAAACTTGCGCACCTATCACAGGTATAGTTGGTGTATCTAAATAAGAAGTATAATAGTAGGCATCCAAAAGTGTATCCAAACAAGCACTTGTTGATAATGGATAGGTGAATCTACCTATCTGATGCGCATAAACTACTGAAGATGGTGTTGGTGTTGGTGTTGTTGTTGCCGTTGGTGTTGGTGTTGCAGGTAAAGTTTTGGTTGGGGTTGGAGTTGGACTGGATGTCGAGGTAATAGTTGGGGTCACAGTTGGGCTCGGTGTTAATGTTGGTGTCACACTTGAAGTTGGTGTTGGGGTAACGTAAACTGTCATACCATCAATACAACCGGCACTATCAACAATTTTTACCACAAAATTTGTATCTGAATTGGGACTTGGGACGTTGAATTGATATGGGGCTGCAGCAACTGTTGCCACAGAAACACAACTTCCACTTGAAGAATCGCAATAGAAAACTTCAAACGGTGTGTTTGCGGTTATTGTTGATATGTTGACGGTAATTGACACTTATTATAAATATAAATCGATATATTTCATCTTTAACTCTGAGTTGGTGTATTAGTTGGGGTTTGAGTTACTGTCGCGGTGTTTGTCGCTGTATTGGTCGGTGTGGATGTATTTGTGGGAGAATTTGTTGGGGTTACGGTTGGTGTGGTTGTTGGGCTAGGCGTCGGGGTCAGGGTAAAAAAAATTGCCGAAGTTCCTGTTAAAACACAAGCTGACGCATCTATAACTTTAAGAAGATATTCATTTGAGTTGTCATATGGTGCGGGTATATCAAAAACATATGGTAAGTCTCCCGTTGTAATTCTTGACATATAAAAACAACTTGAGCCATCAGGTTGACATACATAAACATCATAAGGAGATGTACCAGTAAGAGCATTTATCGAAACTACAACCGCCATATTAACACTCAGAAATTGTTGATGGGGTTATGGATGAAATTCCAAGAATTGACTTTGTTACTGTATCAGGTAAAGATGTGTATGGACAATTCTCACAATTACTTGAGTCGTAAACTCTACTTCCTGTAGTTTGACCCGCAGGAATTGTCACACTAAAGTCGGCTGTTGAGTTGCCAAGACAATCAGTTATTTCCAAGTCGAATGTTACAGTCACAGTTGATGGTGCTGGATATGGTGTTCCATTGTTTAATAATGTAATAACAACTTGATTTTGTGTTCTTGTGTATCCACCACAACTATCAGGTAAGTTATTTAAATAATTATTATCAACATAACTTATACAAAGAGAAACAGGACTCGGTGTTGGTGTCAAACCTGGTGAAGATGTGACATTTGGTGTTGACAAGGCGATACAACTTTCACAACTTCCATAAACAGTTGGGTTTGGTGTGTTGAAGTAGTTACCAGTATAATTTGTAATGATTGTATTATACTCAGGACTGTAGCTTGTGAACGAACCAACATAATTCCAACAAGTTCCCTGATAGTTAAATGATTGACCTGAGAAAATACTGAACCCTGTGGGTTGTGTCTGTATGATAACATTTGCCGGTACTCCAAACTGATTTGGGTTACAACTTTCAAACACATAAACAAGAACCTGATATGTCGGTGTTGGACTAGGAGTTGAAGTTGGTGTGTGAGTCGGTGTTGGAGTGTTTGATGCAGTAACACTTGGTGTTGGTGTCAATGTAAACTTACAATCTGTGCAGTTTCCATAAATTTGAACAATCGAATCAACATTTGAATTAGATGAAATATTGTTATCATCTCTTACATAGGTCAAACAGAATAAGTCACCGTTTAGGTATGCGCCGAATGTAATTCCAACCGAGATTGGTGTACCACTGAAAATTAAACTATCGTTAACATAGAATTCCAAATCACTCTGACAATCTTTAAGAACCTTTGTTGAGGTACAAGTGAACTGTTCGTCGAAGAATCTATAAGTTAACTGACCACCTACATCTACAGTTCTTGAGGGACTGATAGTTGGTGATAAGGTTGGCGAAGGAGTCACGGGAGTATATCCACTCATTGAAAAATCAATTCCCGTAACACAAGTAGAAGTAGAAGGAGTTGGGGTTGGTGTGGTTGGAAATGCTGTAACAGAAAAATCTACAACATCACAACCAATAGATGGTGTGGGTGTTATGAATGGTTCATAGTCACAATCAAAATAAGCAACAAAATCCAAAGTATTACAATTAATTCCCGATGGTGTTGGTGTTGGACAAAGACCTGTTGTAAAATAGTTAGAGGATATATCAGGACAAGCCGAGTAACAAGGGGCCCCTTCCAATAAACAAACACCACCCAAAGTATTACTTAAACACCAATTAGTACCATTATAAAAAATGTAACCTGTTGTGGTCCCATCCCCACTATAATATGTTCTTGAATTGTAACTTCCAGCACTTGTAAAATTACCACTGTAACCTGACAAAGTACTGAACCCTGTTCTGAAACAGAAATCAGTATATGAACAACTACTTGGTGTAGATGATACTGTAGGAGTTTGTGTGGGTGTTGGATTTGGTGTGGGTGTGGCCGTTGGTGTTATCAAACAAAATGTACAATCCTCAAAGTCAGGTGTACCCAAGTTTGGTCCACCGGGACCTGAGAACTCAACGAAAGCATAACACTCACCGTCATAGATGTACGCACCTCCAACAAATGCTGTATCAACATCCGCTAATCCGTAAAAGACACTTCCATCTGAACATTTGGTAAATAAAGCATTTGCCGTAGGTCCTGTTCCTGTTGATGAGGGTGTTGGGGTTTGTGTTGGTGTACCTGTGTTTGTAGGAGTTTGTGTTGGTGTTGCAGTGTTTGATGGGGTTGGCGTTTGAGAAGAAGTTGGTGTTTGGGTTTGTGTTTGTGTGGCAGTATTTGTTGGTGTTTGTGTTGCAGTATTTGTTGGTGTTTGTGTTGCAGTATTTGTTGGTGTTTGTGTTGCAGTATTTGTTGGTGTTTGTGTTTGAGTTGGAGTTGGCGTTTGAGTAGGTGTTGTCGTTGGTGTTGGAGTAGCACAAGGATTGATTGTCTTACAAGCATCACAATCGAAATAAGCCAAAAAAGTAACACCGACAGAAGAATAAATTACTCCCGACGCAACATAAGGTATAACCTCAGCACAACCATTAAACCCGACACCACCTGAGATATAAACAACATCACCAACATTCAATGACCCAGGAATATTCTGATATCTGAATTGTGTTCCAAAACAACAATCCTGAAATAAATAAATGTCTGCAGGTTCGGTTGGTGTTGGGGTCTGAGTTGTTGTTGGAGTCGGTGTTGGTGTTGGACAAACATCACCATAGACAGTAAAACAATCAGGACAAGATGCTGACCCAGGAGACCCATCAAAACCTGACGCAGAATCACCACCCTGCCAAATGTAAGTGGTAAATTCACCAGGACTTATAAGCTCATAACACCCCACTCTTGGTTTGGCAGAACTAGGTGTCCCAATCGAAATATAGCCGAATCCACCAATCCATCCCAAATTCGTACTCGATACAATCTTCCATCTGTCACCACTACAACAGTCAGAAACATAATAAGTGTAAGCCCCTGATGTTTGAGTAGGTGTTGGGGTCATCGTTGGTGTTGGAGAAGGTTCAGGATAATTTACCAAACAGGTTGCACAGTTATCATACGTTGCAACATATTGAGTACCTCCAGGTCCACCCCAAGCATAAAATTGATAACAACTACCGCCAATAACAAAGGTTTGTCCTGCAGTTGTGGTTGTCGGAATATCAACATTCAAAAATCCACCACCTTCACATTCCTGTACAACAGCGTTTGTGAATACCAAAGGAACAACAATACATCCTCCTCCGTGAGCAAAAGTACAAGCAGGACAGTCAGCAGAACCTGTTACAAAGGTTGTGAATACCGCAGGATATGTGTAATTATATATTGTACCAGCATATGTGTTGTCAGCCTCCCAACATACCGTACCATTTAAAACATCGGTTGTTGTGTAGGTATTACCGTTGACAAACGAACTATTGGGTACCCCATCCACAGTGGGGGTACAAGGTAGTATCGCAATCGTAGGGTCACCACAACAAACTAATGGAATTAAATTAGTACAACTCATCCTGAATTTACGGTTATTCTATAAATAACACTGATATTCTTTTTTTATGAAAAAAAGATATGTTCTACCGAGAATTAATAAAGGTGTAATAGAATATATTTATAGACGTGAGACTTCTAAAAACAATAAAGAAGATAATTGAAGAGTCAGAAAGAAATTATCTTTCAGCTTGTGACAATGGTGTTCCGATAAAAGAGTTGGAAAAATTTGAAGAAAACTACAGGAAATCATTGAAACTACTTGATATGCTCGAAACAAAAAATAAGCAAACAAAAACCTTGAAATCAAAGAGGTTATAAAGAATCTAAGATAGTTTCGAATCTTTTGGAAGGGAGTGAAACTCCTTTTCTACTGACCACGTCAGCACAACATTCGTTTGCGAACATTATTGATTTTTCAACATCCTGAGTCTTTACATAACACAATGTGAACGAAGCCACAAACGTATCACCAGCACCACTCACATCTATAGTTTGTTGGGGTTTTGGAGAACTGAAGATTTTATCTTTGTACTTAGCACCCTGCGAACCTAAAGTGATAATAAATTTTTCGGGAAACCTCTCAACGATTTCTTTGTTTTCCAAATACTCATACTCATTTAGTTTTACAAAATTGATGTGATTAAGAGTTTCGTCAGATAATCTTTTTTTAGAATCTAAAACACTAAAATTTGAGGTTTTTACTATTTCAAGTATGGTGTCTTCAGAAAGGAAACCTTTATTGTAATCACTAATTATAATCGTATCAACGTTTTTTACTAATTTAATAATGTATTCGTCATCCAAAATAAGTTGGTCTACTTTTTCATCGCCTTCGTCGACTCTAAGAAACATATGATTACTTTTTCTCTCAACATATCTTGTTTTAGTAATCTCATTTTTTTGATGTAAAAAATGTATTTCCGAAAATGGTGATAATGATTTTAAATTTTCTACTACGTTACCCGCCATACCTAAATTTACTTCAGTTCTCAATGGATTTAGAACTGGTATTGGTGCCTCGGGTGAAAATCTTTTCACATCACCATATATAAATTTATCAGTACAAAGTTCACCTATCACTAATATCTCTTCCATAATTTATAATTTTTGTTGATGAATAACCATCTATTTTATCAAAGAATATAACTTCTCCAACATATTCAGAACCTATAACTTTTTTGTTTTTGTAATCGGAACCCACCACTAAATAATTTGGAGACCAATCCTGAATTCTTTTTGTCAATTCTTTTTCAGACCCAAATGACACCACAGACTGAACACCAATAATTTTTGAAATAAAATACAGTCTATCTTCACAAGTATTCACGGGTCTACTTTCACCTTTGAGTTCTTTAACTCTTTGGTCAGTATCAATACCAACCCTCAAGTGCCCCAACGACGATGCAAATTCTAATAGTTCCAAATGACCTCTATGTAATACATCAAAGGTACCGTTAACCCAAACTCTTAATTCTTCTGACTGTCCCCTCTCCATACTCGATACGAGTCACTATCAAAATGAGTTGTTGACACCTCATAAATTCTACCTTCTGTGAGTGCAAAAAGTTGATGAGGTTGACCAGGTAGTTGTCTTACACTGTCGCCAGGAACCAAAGTTTCCTGATGTAGTTCGGCAGTTTCAGTATCAATCCACTTATAAATAAATTCACCACTTTCCACATACCAAGTTTCGTCCTTAATCATATGATAATGCATAGAAAATTGTGCTCCCTGTTTGAAGACCAAAACTTTACCACAATATTTATCATTGTTTTCGAATATAATTTCGTGACCCCATCCTTTGGGTACTTTACATTCCGAACATTCTTCCACATTTATTACTATGGGTTTTTCCATTTTAAAAAAGTATTTTTGTATAATTTAATTCTGAAATCAAATAATTCAAATCTTTGTCTGAATCGATTAGGTCTTTCATTTCATCTGTAAGTTTAAGTTCTTTATGTCTTTCTGTTAAGTTGTTTAACTTACCAAAAGAACTTCGAGAACCTACTATACCATCCAATCCATATCGGTCACGTACACCAAAATTTTCATAGATAAATTTATCTCTTATTTCTTTTGATGTAATCCAATCTTCAAACTTCAAGTATGATATTTTATTTTCAAGGCAAGCAGTTGCGTGACTTTTCCATCGTTCAATAAATTCTGAATCAATTTTGAATAGGTGTGGTTCATTGTTATTCCATTTTGTGAAGATTGTTTCTTGATTTGACTTTATCCTCGATGATAACAAATCATAAAAATCTCTTATAAAACAAATTCTACCTTTATGTTCAATATTATATTCCTCTTTTTTTTCCAAATTCAAAGGTCCTTTGAAGACCCTATCCTCATTAAAAATTGTGTAGTCCCAAGGAGCGTCTTCATAATTAACAATAATTGTGTCAATATCATTTTTAAATTGTGTAAGGTATTCAAATCCCAAAGGAATGTCGTGATTCGCTTCACCTAAGTGAAAAAATCTTGTACCCTGAGCACAAACTATTTTATAAACCCAGTCAATCTGAAAACCTACTAAATTTCTAATAATCCAATTTTTCATTGAGTGGTGACCTGACCTACTCAAAGCCATAGTTTCATATACTTTCATATTTCGATACTAAATAATTTTTATAATCTTTGATACCCGTTTCCAAATCCCATTTTGATTCCCAACCTGTCATCCATTTTTGTTTGTCACTACAAGTATAAAATTGATAACCATTAGGAATAGATTCCTCTGAA
>Ga0172365_10000308_pt1 | contig 31661 bp, 23 predicted proteins | sample LakKivSesite48cm_FD_114535 | JGI IMG/M metagenome (GOLD analysis project Ga0172365, IMG submission 114535) | Sediment microbial communities from Lake Kivu, Rwanda - Sediment site 48cm | ecosystem: Environmental > Aquatic > Freshwater > Lake > Sediment | place: Rwanda: Western Province, Lake...
GTCTTTCAACTGTCGCTGCCCTGGCCTACTAACCTGTGCGAAGCCGGTCGCGGAGCCGGTCAAAGTGACTTTTTCTCGTCCGCCTGAGCGATTCGGCGATTGGTTGCACAAAACTTACGCTAGGAGACCAAGAATGGTTCAAAAAGAGTGGATAGATTACTACGCCTTGCTGGAACTCTATGATCCAACCTCAAGAACCGGTGAAGGGCCGAGCTCTACTCAGGAAGAGATCAAGGCTGCCCGAGACCTGCAGCTTAGGGCATGGCATCCTGACAAGTTCAGATCAGGAAGCGAAGCCTGGAAGAGAGCTAACGAAAGGTCAAAGCGCATAAACGAAGCTTACGAGGTGTTGTGCGATCCAGAGAGGAAGAAAGCCTATGATGGGGAATGGCTTGGAAGAAACCCCTGGTTCAGAGAGGAAAAAGACACCGGTATACCTCCACCGGAGGTAGAGGTAAAGGAAACAGTTGGGGTGAGAGTAAGACCGGCTGAGCCCAAGGACAAAGCTGTTGGCATTCCACGTAAAAGGGCTATACGTTGGTGGCCTCTACTGGCTGTTATTCCTTTGCTTGTTCTCGCCATCTACGTTCTAAATCGGGCTTCAGCCCGTGTCGGCTATGGAAGCGGTACGCCGGGGGATTCCACAGAGTATCTAGAAGCAGGGCTTGCCCACCTGCAAGCAGGAGATTTGGACGAAGCCATCGCCGAGTTGAAGGCAGCTACCCAGGCTGATCCCTCTTCGATTGAAGCGCACTTTCGCCTGGGTAATGCCTACGCCCAACAGGGGTTGCTGAAGGAGGCAGCCCAGGCCTTTCAGCAGGTGCTGACCCTGGATCCCAACAACGCTGACGCCCACTCCAACCTGGGGGTGGTCTACTATCAGCAGGGCCAACTGGATCAGGCAGTGGAGCAGTTTGAAAAGGCTCGGGACTTGATGCCCAAAGATGCGGAGATCCACTACAACCTGGCTAGCAGCTATATCCAATCCGGCCGGTTAGACGAGGCGGCAGCCGAACTGAAGGCAGCCAAAGACCTGAATCCTGACCTGCCCCTGGTATGGTACGGGCTGGGCACCCTGTACGCGCTCCAGGACCAGAAGGCCGAGGCCATTGAGGCCTTTGAACACTTTCTGGAACTGGGCAGCGATGACCCCCGAGCCATCTCTGAAGCAAAAAGACAATTGGAGTTACTCAGGGGGAAATGACCGAGGATCATATGTACGAGCGGACGGTGTTGGACAATGGATTGCGGGTATGGACTGCGTCCATGCCCCACATGCACTCCGTGAGCCTGGCCTTCCTCATCGGCCTGGGTTCCCGCTACGAAGCCGATGAGGAGGGCGGAGCAGCCCATTTCATCGAGCACATGCTCTTTAAGGGCACGGACAAATATCCCACCGCGCGGGAGTTGGCCGAGACGATCGAGGGGATAGGGGGTGTATTCAACGCCGGCACCGGCCAGGAGATGACCCTCTACTGGGCCAAAGTGGCTCAACCTCACCTGCCGGTGGCGCTGGATGTCCTGCTGGACATGCTCCGTCGTCCCCGTTTCGACTCGGCAGAGTTGGAGAAGGAGCGGCGGGTCATCGTGGAGGAAATCAACCTGTCACTGGACCTGCCCGATGAATGGGCTCATCTTCTGCTCACCGAACTGATCTGGCCTGCCCATCCCCTGGGCCGAAATGTGGCTGGCACCAAAGAAAGCGTGGCATCCCTTCGACGGGAGGCCCTCCTAGGAGCCGTGTCCCGTTACTACTCGCCCTCCAACATGGTGTTGGCCGTGGCGGGCAACCTGGACAGCAGGACACTGATGGACCTGGTGATGGCTAGTACAGGGGACTGGGCTCCGGCCCCAGCTCCCACGTATCAGCTCGCTGTGGACAGCCAGACAGCGCCCCAGGTGCGGTTGGGACGGCGGGAGACAGAACAGGCCCACCTGTGCCTCAGCGCGCCGGGGCTCCCACGAGAGCATCCCGAACGCTTCGTCCTTCTTTTGATGAATGCCATCCTGGGAGAGGGGATGAGCTCTCGGTTGTTTCAGGAGATCCGCGAACGGCTGGGCCTGGCCTACGATGTCAGCTCCTTTGTGACCATGCTGCAGGACACGGGGGCCATGGTGGCCTATGCCGGGGTGGATCCCGAACGAGCGTCCCTGGCATTGCAGGCCATCCTGGCCGAATGGGACAAGCTCCGCCAAACCCCCGTATCACCGGAGGAGCTGCGCAGAGCCAAGGAGTTCGTCAAAGGCCGGCTGGCCCTGCAGATGGAGGACACCTTCAACGTGGCTGCCTGGGCAGGACGACAGGAGCTACTGACAGGGTGCATCCTTTCCGTGGATGAGGTCATGGAAGCGATTGAGGCCGTGATGCCCGAGGACATCCAGCATCTGGCGCAGCGCCTCTTTCGAGCGGAGAAGCTCAACTGCGCACTGGTGGGGCCTTTCGCGGACGATGAGGTTTTTCGGAAGATGGTGCACCTATGATTAAATTGCTGATGGGCTGGGACATCCGCCCCAATAAGGAATCGGAGTATTTCGAGTTTGTGATGAAGGAGTTCGCTCCGACTATCATGCAGTTGGGCCTTCAGCCGACCGAGGCCTGGTATACCATGTACGGGAGTGGGCCCCAGATTCTGATCGGCGGCGTGACGGAGGATCTGGACACGATGATCGAGATCCTGGAGAGCCCGGAGTGGCGGGATATCTATCGCCAGCTCCTGGACTACGTGTATCACTACCGCCACAAGGTCGTGCGAGCCACAGGCCGGCTGCAACTCCTGCCCCCCAACGAGGGAGAGGAAGGTTAGTCTGCTCTCTTCCCCGGCAACAGAGAAAACCCCCTCTATCTCGAGGGGGTTATTTGAGGTCATCGGCCGGTTCTGCCTCGAAGAGCCTGCGCTTTGATCGCGCGTCAAGTGTTCCTGGGCTCAAGCAAAACGCGCCCCGGGGTGGGTGATCGAGCTTCCTCAAAGGCTGCCTCGAACTCCTGCAGGGGGAAGCGCTGGCCTATGACGGGTGAGAGATCTATCAGCCTCCAGGAGAGAAGCCGCTCCGTCTTTATCCAGGTATCCCACATCCTTCGGCCGTGGATGTGGGTGTAGGTCGCCTCACGATAGAGCATGGAATTCACCAGATCCAGGTCCAGCCGGCGGGTGGGGATTCCCACACCGACGTATGTGCCGCCCTTGCGGAGGATCTGAAACCCCTGTGCAATCGCCTCCGGGCTGCCGGACAGTTCTACCACCGCGCCCACACCCTCCTGGCAGGTTTCGGCCAGGATTTCTCCCACTACATCGTCCCTGCCCACCTTTAGCGCCCGATAGGCCCCCATCTGGAGCGCACACTCCAGCTTGGCGGGGCTATGGCTGGTGGCGTAGATGCGCAGAGCGCCCAGGGCCCTAGCTACACCAATGGCCATCAGCCCTATGGCCCCACATCCCAGAATGGCCACTGTCTCTCCGCTGACACCTGCCTTGTCCACCGCGTGTACCGCCACGCCCAGGGGCTCCATCAGCGCCGCTTGCTCGAGGGGTATATCGGGCGGGATCCGACGAGCACAGATTTCGGGGAGGATAGCGTAGTCTGCCATACAGCCATTGATGTGCCTCCCCAGCAGGCGCAGGTTCCGACAGCGGTGCTGCTCCCCCGTCTGACACTGATAGCACTTTCCACAGGGCAAGTGGGTCTCGCCAGAGACTCTATCTCCTTCGACGAGTGCCTTCACCCCCTCGCCCGTCCGCAGAACGGTGCCGGTGAACTCATGCCCCATGGTGACGGGAAGTGGAAAGGGGGAAGCAGCGATATTTGGCGCCCAATCATACACGTGCATATCCGAGGCGCAGATGGCCGCCAGGTCCACTTTGATCAGCACCTCCTCTGGCCCTAAGTCCTCCGGGAGAGGCATCTCCACCAGTTCCGCTCCGGGCGCAGGCTGAGTCTTGCGGATAGCCATGAATGTCTTGCCCATATCGTTTCCACCTCCTCACTTCAAGTGGGCTTCTGCCCCGGCGAATTCGCACTCCCAACCGCTCCCAGTCTTCAGGTTTTACTCCTCATCGTAACCCTTGAGCGGGCGGATCCAGATATTGCGGTAGCGGACCGGATCCCTGTGATCCTGGAGCATGAGTGGACCTTTGGGACCGTGGGGAACATCGTAGGAGGGCAAGATCCTGTGCCCTGTGGGGCCCAGGAGTGGCTGATGATGGTGAACCAATACGCCGTTGTGGATGACGGTGATGTAGGCCGGGCTGACGAGTCTCTCCCCTTCAAAGCGTGGGGCCACGAAGAAGAGGTCATAGGTCTGCCACTCGCCAGGCTTACGGGAGGCGTTGACCAGTGGGGGATACTGGCCGTAGATCGCGGCGGCGTGCCCGTCAGCGTAGGTGATGTTATCGTAGCTATCCAGGACCTGAATCTCGTACTGACCCATGAGAAACACACCACTGTTGCCGCGGCCCTGGCCCTCACCCACTACCTCTGAAGGCGTGGCCCACTCGATATGCAATTGGCAGTCTCCAAAGTGCTCTTGGGTCTCGATGTTGCCGGTGCCGGCGACGACTTCCATGGCGCCGCCTTCGACCTTCCACTGAACTTCCCCGCCATCGCGCCCGACCCACTTTGACACGTCTTTGCCATTGAAGAGCACGATCGCATCCGATGGCGGTTGACCGGGTTCGTCCCCAGGGTGAACGATCCTCGGTTGAGGCCGCTTCGCGTCGTGTACCCTCCACGGGGAATTAGGTAGCATCGGCGTGTCGTCGTAGCCGACAGGGGCTTTGCGTGTCTGTGCCATGATGAGCTCTCCTCATGTAGTATAGTGGCATGGGCAGCGCCAGCCTGCTGCCAATAGGGTTCATCAACATTCGTCGCCTCGTGGGGGCTGGCCCACCGTGGATAGCGCTATGCGCCTCCCTATCATCCGCCCTAACTGTACACTGGCTTCCTGTTTTTTGCAAGCGGCAACTTACCTATGCCTCTTTGTACTCCCCCTCCACCACATCCTCGTCACCGCCAGTAGAGGGGCCGCCTGCGCCGCCCGGAGGCGGAGTGGGGCCTGCCTGCTCGTACATGGCCGCCCCAGCCTGCTGCAATGCCTGAGCCAACTCCTGATTCCTGCGCCGCAGTTCAGAGGTATCGGCTGTATCGAGCACGCCGCGTAACCCATTGGCCTGGCTCTCCAGCGTGGACCTGACCCCGGCCGGGATCTTCTCCCCCTGCTCGCGCAGGAACTTGTCTGCCTGGTAGACCAGGTTGTCGGCCTGGTTGCGAGCCTCTGCCCGTTCCTTGCGCCGGGTATCTTCGGCCGCGTAGCGCTCCGCCTCCTTGACCATACTCTCGATCTCCTCTTTGGACAGGCCTGAGGAGGCGGTGATGGTGATCTTCTGCTCCCGTCCCGTGGCCTTGTCCTGGGCGGAGACATTCAGGATACCATTGGCGTCAATGTCAAAGGTGACCTCGACCTGAGGAATGCCCCTGGGGGCCGGCGGGATGCCATCCAGCATGAAGCGGCCCAGGGTCTTGTTGTCGGCGGACATAGGGCGCTCGCCCTGGGTGACGTGGATCTCCACCTGGGTCTGCCCATCGGCGGCAGTGGAGAAGATCTGGCTGCGTCGGACAGGGATGGTGGTGTTGCGCTCGATGAGCGATGTGGCTACCCCACCCAGGGTCTCAATGGCCAGGGTGAGGGGTGTCACGTCCAAGAGCAACACGTCCTTTACCTCACCACCCAGCACCCCGGCCTGGATGGCCGCGCCGATGCCCACCACCTCGTCGGGGTTGACCCCTTTGTGTGGCTCCTTGCCGAAGAGCTTCCGCACCATCTCCTGCACGGCGGGCATGCGCGTCTGCCCACCCACCAGGATCACCTCGTCCATGTCAGATAGGGGGAGTTTCGCATCCTCCAGCGCCCGACGACAGGGGCCGATGGAGCGCTGGATCAGGTCCTCGGTGAGCTGCTCCAGCCTGGCTCGGGTCAGCCTCATCTGCAGGTGCTTGGGGCCGGAGGCATCGGCGGTGATGAAGGGCAGGTTGATCTCCGTCTCCATGACTGTCGAAAGCTCGATCTTGGCCTTCTCCGCTGCCTCCTTGAGCCGCTGCAGGGCCATGCGGTCCTGGCGCAGATCAATCCCCTGCTCCTTTCGGAACTCGTCGCACAGCCAATCAATGACCCGCTGATCGAAGTCGTCGCCCCCCAGGAAGGTGTCCCCATTGGTGGACCGGACCTCGAACACGCCTTCGCCCAGATCCAGGATGGAGATGTCGAAGGTGCCCCCGCCCAGGTCGTAAACGGCGATAGTCTGGTCAATGTTCTTATCCAGGCCATAGGCTAACGATGAGGCGGTGGGCTCGTTGATGATGCGCAGGACCTCCAGCCCGGCGATGTGTCCCGCATCCTTGGTCGCCTGCCGCTGGGAGTCATTGAAGTAGGCGGGCACGGTGATCACTGCCTGGGTCACCGGCTCCCCCAGGTAGGCTTCGGCGTCGGTCTTGATCTTCTGCAGGATCATGGCTGAGATCTCCGGCGGGGAATACTCCTGGCCCCCCATCACCACCCAGGCATCGCCATTGGGCTTCTCGATGATCTTATAGGGGAGGATTTTGCGTGCCCGCTGCACCTCCGGGTCGTTGTATTTGCGGCCCATGAGGCGTTTGATGGAGAAGATGGTGTTGTCAGGATTGGTGATGGCCTGCCGTTTGGCCACCTGCCCCACCATCCGCTCCCCTGTCTTGGGGTTGACAGCCACCACCGAGGGGAAGAGCCGTCCCCCCTCGGAGCTGGGGATCACCGTCGGCTCCCCACCCTCTATGACCGCACACACCGAGAAGGTGGTGCCAAGATCAATACCTATGATTTTGCTCATCTTTTTCTCCTAATCATACTAGTCAACGGGGAATAGGCAACGAGGGACGAGGAAGCAGGAGTCTCCTAGCTATTTGTTGCCCCCTTACCCGTCGCCTCGTCTTCCGGCGGCCCGCTGGAGACCCGGACCAGCGTGGGGCGCAGCACCCGCTCGCTCAGCTTGTACCCTCTCTGCACCTCCGCGATCACCTGGCCCTCCTCGAAATCCTCGCGGGGCTCATGGGTCACCGCCTCGTGCACCAAGGGGTCAAAGGGCTGGCCGGGCTCCACCTCGATGAGGGCCAATCCCTCAGCCTGCAGGGCGGCCTCCAGCTTGCGGTGGATCAGGGCGATGCCATCCATCCAGGTCAGCGATAGGAGCCCAAAGGGCAGGGTCTGAAAGGCCCGCTCGAAGTCGTCCATCACTGGCAGCAGCCGGCGCATGAGGGTCGCATTCGCCAACTTATGCAACTCCTCCCGCTCCTGCTCCTGTCGCCGCTTATAGTTGGCGAACTCAGCCCGTGCCCGCTGCCAGCCATCCAGATACTCCGCCGCCTGAGCCTTCGCCTCCTCCAGCTCCTGCTGGAGAGCGGCTAGCTCATCGGCATCCTCTTCGGCTTCGGCTGCTTCGGTTGCGACATTCTCAGCCTCAGCGATAGTTTCCTTTTCTGGCATGTTGTTTCCCTCCCTGATGACGTACTCCCTTCCATGGAAGAGTCCGAATTCATCTTCCATAGGAGCCGCGCACCAGCTCGCTCATCAGCTCCGCCACGTAACGCACCGTGGAAATGGCCCGCTCGTAGCCCATGCGGGGGGGACCCAGCAGCCCCAGCGCTCCGAAGGCATGACCCTCCACGCCATATCGTGCCAGCACCATCCCGTACTCCTGCAGCTCTGGCCAGCACCCCTCCCCTCCGATGAGCACTTGCACTCCGCTGTGGGTCAGGGCCTGGGCCAGTATCTGGCAGAGCAATTGGGGTCTCTCCAACAGATCAATCAGCCGCCGGGTGGCCTCCCCATCAGCAAACTCCGGCTGTTTCAGCATGGCCATGAGCCCCTCGTGGAAGAGCGGGCCTCCGAGCTGAGCATCCTGGGCAGCCATAAGCTGCGCGATGCGGTCAGCCACCTCATGAGCGAAGCCACTGAGCGAGGCACAGGCCATCCTGACCTCATCTGCGGTGCAACCTGTGAGGAGTTGGTTGAGTTGGTCGCTGATGCGGGCCAGAATGGCCGAGGATAGAGGTTGTTCCAGGGTGAACATCTGCTGCTCGACCAGGCCCTCCTCCAGGATGAGCGCCAGCAGGCCCTTCGATCCGTAGAGGGGCAACAACTCCGCGTGTCGGAAGTGGCTCCGGGCCGGGGCAGGGGGCGTGACCAGTGCCGCGACGCCCGAGTTGCGGGCCAGGATCGCCGCCGACAGGCGCAGCCACTGCTCCATCTCACCTCGCCGCACCTGATGAAACTGGTGGCGGATAGTCCTCCGTTCCACGGGCGGGAGCTCTACCTCGCCCATCAGGTGTTGGACGAAGTAACGGTAGCCCTGCACCGTCGGCACACGTCCGGCGGAGGTGTAGGGTTGGTACAGATAGCCTGCTTGCTCCAGCAGGCCCATCTCGTTGCGGATGGTCGCCGGGCTGATGTCCAGCCCGTAGGCCCCTGCCAGCGCTCGCGAGCCAACGGGCGCGGCCGAGGCCACATGCTCATGCACCACCAGCCCCAGGACCAGCCGTTGTCGGGGAGTCAGCCCCTTCATCGCCCACCTGCTGCCCGTTTTAGCACTCTCCCTATGAGAGTGCTAAAATGATACCACAAAGGGAAGAGTTTGTCAAGTCAGGGCTCATGCGCTCGGCGGTAAAAATGAGGGCTTGACTTTTGGCCCGATCCTCACTACAATCGCTCTCCAGACCTCGGAAAGATATTTCTACCGTCGGCAAGACAGAGGGAGGGATATGGCTGCCAGGCGAGGGTTGTCACCATTTCTGTGGCTGTGCCTCATGGGAGGGCTGTCCATCTTCAGCTCGACGATGAGCAAGAACCCGGCCCTGCCATTGTTCATCAAGAGCTTCGGCGTCCCGCCGGGGACGCTGGGCCTCATCGCCGCGGCTTCAACGGTGACCGGCATCCTGGTCAGCCTGCCAGCCGGAATCCTGTCCGACCTGTGGGGACGGCGGCGGGTGATCCTGCTGAGCATGGCGGTGTTCGCCAGCGCGCCCTTTCTCTACCTTCTCGTGCGCTCCCCCTGGCAGTTGGTCCTGGTGCGCGTCTACCACGGCCTGGCCACCGCCATTCTGGGGCCGGTCGCCATGGCTGCCGTGGCCGATACCTTTCAGCAGGGGCGTGGGGAGCGCATGGCCTGGTACTCCTCGGCCACCATGGTGGGCCGTTTCCTGGCTCCGACGGTGGGAGGGCTTCTCATCCTGGGACAGGATTTCCGCTACGTCTACCTGGGCTGCGGGCTGGCGGGCACGCTGGCCCTACTGACCGCGACCCGACTGCCACACGCAGCGCAGGCCAGCCTGTCCCCGTCAGGGGGTTCGCCGTCCAATGGCAAGGGCAGCCTGAGCGCACGCTGGGCGCGGACGCAGGGCGAACTGCGATACATCCTCACCAACCAGCGCATCCTGGTCACCAGCCTGGTGGAAGCGGCCCAATACCTGGCCTTCGGCTGCGTGGAGACCTACCTGCCCCTCTACCTGACGGGCGTTGGGCTGCTCCCGCGCCAGATCGGGCCCCTGTTCACCGTGCAGGTTCTGGCCATGACACTGACCAAGCCGTTGATGGGGCGGCTGTCGGACCGCTGGGGGCGGACGACCTCCATTGTGTGTGGCTTGCTGCTAGGGGCGTTGGCCATGGCGGCCATGCCCCAGACGAGCGCCTACCTCCTGCTGACCTGCCTGACTGCCCTCTTCGGCCTGGGCATGGCGACGGTCACTGCCTCTACCTCGGTGCTGGTGTCGGACCTCAGCCGAGGGGGAGCATATGGCTCCGCTCTGGGGGTGCTGAGCAGCATCATGGATGTGGGCCATGCCAGTGGCCCGGTGATGGGAGGACTGCTGGTGCAGGCTGTGGGCTACGGCGGCGCATTCGCTGCCATAGGCGGGATACTGGCCCTGGCCACCGCGGCCTTCGCCTCGCTGGTGCGCAAGCCGCGCCTTGAAGATTGAGAGGTATTTGTTGATCCTGGGCCCTTCTCGTCGGAGGTGAGATGATGAAATGGGTTACCCGAGAACACGTTCACGTCGAGCGCGTGGCCTGTCCCTGGCTCATCAAGAGGTTCATTGACTCTCAAGCGGAGTTCCTCTTCGTGGCTCCCCATCAGGTGATGGCCGTGGCCGAACGTGAAGGGGCCATCCCCTTCGACGCCCGAGGGCAGGCTGAGCTTGATCACCACGGGGGCCGGTGCTCCTTTGAGGCCCTCATTGCCCGGTACGATCTGACGGACCCTGCACTCCTGAAGCTAGCGGAGATCGTGCACGCCGCCGATATCCGCGCCGACCGCGACCTTGTGCCCCAGGCAGCGGGCTTAGAGGCCATCGCTGTAGGTTACAGCCGTCTGTTCCCCGATGACCACGAGAACCTGGCCCACCAGTTCGAGGTTTACGACGCGCTCTACGCCTGGTGCCAGGCTCAGGTTGGAAGTGAGAAAGGGCAGTGATGACCGACCCTCTGGCAGTTTTTGCGCCCGCCCTTCAGGTCTGGTTCCGCGAGGCATTTGGCCAGCCCACGCCACCCCAGTCCCAGGGCTGGCCCCCCATCCAGCGAGGGGAGAACACCCTCATCCTGGCCCCCACCGGTTCGGGCAAGACGCTGGCCGCCTTCCTGTGGGGGATTGACCGCCTCTACGCGAAGCTGGTGGCGGGGGAGGAGCCGGAGGGGGTGGAGTTGCTTTACGTCTCGCCCCTGAAGGCGCTCAACAATGACATCGAGCGCAACCTGCGCGTGCCCCTGCGCGGTATCCGACAGGTGAGCGAGCGCGACTTCGGCATCGAGCCCCCCCGATTGCGCGTGGCAGTGCGCACCGGCGATACCCCTCGCTCAGCGCGACAGGCCATGGTCCGCCAGCCGCCCCACATCCTCATCACCACCCCCGAGTCCCTCTACCTGCTGCTCACCAGCCCCCGCGCGCGGGAGATGTTCCGCACCGTGCGCACGGTCATCGTGGACGAGATCCACACCCTGTGCGGCAACAAGCGGGGCGTGCACCTGGCGCTCAGCCTGGAGCGGCTGGAGCACATGGTGCGAATCGGCGAGTCGGCGAGTGAGCGAATCGGCGAATCAGCGAATCGGCAAATACAGCGGATCGGGCTTTCGGCCACCATACGGCCCCTGGAGGAGGTGGCGCGTTTCCTCGGTGGGTACGAGTCAACGGGCCAACAAGGAATGAGTAACGAGGGAGAAAGAACTTCCTCGTTACTCGCTGACTCATTGCCTCGTAACTACCGCCCGCGGCGGGTGACCATCGTGGATGCGGGGTACGAGAAGCCCCTGGATCTGAGGGTGGTCACCGTGGTGGAGGACTTCCGCGATCTGCAGGGCGGCTCCATCTGGCCTTTGATCATCCCCCCCATACTGGATTTGATTAGGCAGCACCGTACCACGCTTATCTTCTGCAACAGCCGCCGCCTAGCGGAGCGCACCGCCGACCGGCTGAATGAGCAGCTCGCCGCCGAAGCCTCGGGCCGGGCGGAGGAGGGGTGGAGCGCGATGATGACCCGCGAGGGGGTGGCCCAGCACCTGGGCTTCAGCGCGGCAGGGGCGACCGTGACCCCCATCCGCGCCCACCACGGCTCCATGTCCCGCCAGGCCAGGCTGCAGATGGAGGCCGATCTGAAGGCTGGCCGGCTTCCAGCCCTGGTGGGCACCAGCTCGCTGGAACTGGGCATTGACATCGGCTCCATTGACCTGGTGGTGCAGCTCCAATCGCCCAAGAGCGTAGCCCAGGGCCTTCAGCGGGTGGGCCGCTCCGGGCACCTGGTGGGGCAGACCAGCAAGGGGCGCATCTTCGTCACCCACCGAGAGGACCTGATGGAGGCCGCAGCGGTGGCGGGGGGGATGTTGCGCGGTGAGGTGGAGCCCACCACCACGCCCCGCAATTGCCTCGATGTGCTGGCCCAACAGATCGTGGCCCTGGCCAGCGTGGAGACGTGGAGCGTGGAGGCGCTCTACGCCCTGGTGCGCCGGGCCTACCCCTATCGAAACCTCTCCCGCCGAGCCTTCGCCTCCGTGCTGCAGATGCTGGCCGGGAAGTACCCCAGCGAAGCTTTTCGCGATCTCCGGCCACGCATCGCCTGGGATGCAGTGAACGATCGGATCAGTGCGCTGCCCGGCAGCCGGATGGTGGCCCTCGCCAATGGGGGCACGATCCCCGACCGAGGGACCTTCGGGGCCTACCTGCCCGATGGCCAGACCAAGATCGGCGAGCTGGATGAGGAGTTTGTGTTCGAGACACGGGTGGGCGACGTCTTCGTGCTGGGATCGCAGGTGTGGCGAGCGGTGGAGATCACCGACGACCGGGTGGTGGTGGCTCCCGCTCCGGGCGCGCCGCCCCGGCTCCCCTTCTGGCGGGGGGACCTCCCCTGGCGGCCCTATGAGCTGGGGGTACGCATCGGCCAGTTCCGCCGCGAAGTCGCGGAGCGGGTGCAGGCCCTCGATTCCTCCTTGCCTCCTTCCCAGAGCAGAGCCTTTGATGGAGTAGCGGAGCTAGCCCCGCGCCAACGCGCAGCAAGCTGTGCTATTCCTGAAGGAGGGCAGGAAGGAACCTCTGAGAAGCTTATACAGTGGCTGCAGCGGGACTATGCCCTGGATCGCCACTCGGCCCGCAACGTGCTGGAGTATGTCCGCCGCCAGCTCGACTCCATCGGCGCCATCTCCTCCGACCGAACGGTCATCGTGGAGTGCTTCTCCGACGCGCTGGGCGATCCACGGCTGGTGGTGCATTCCCCCTTCGGGGGCCAGGTCAATGGCCCCTGGGGACTGGCCCTGGCCGGGGTGCTGCGAGAGCGGACAGGGGTGGACGTGGAGGTGCTGGCCAACGACGAAGGCCTTATCTTCCGCTTCCCCGAGGCGGATGTGGATCCCCCGCTGGATGTGGTAGCTCAGCTTACCCCTCAGGAGGCCCGCGAGCGCTTGTTGCAGGAGCTTCCCCGCTCCGCCCTCTTCGGTGCTCAGTTCCGCATGAATGCCCAGCGGGCGCTGCTCCTGCCGGGGATGCGGCCTGGGAAGCGAACCCCCTTCTGGCTGCAGCGGTTGCGAGCCAGAGACCTCCTGCAGGTGGTCAAGCGCTTCGAGGATTACCCCATCCTGGCCGAGACCTATCGTGATTGCCTGCGTGAGGTGATGGACTGGCCCCACCTGGAGGAGGTGCTGACTCGGATCCAGCAGGGGGAGATCGAGGTGCTGCCCGTGGAGACGGTGGTGCCCTCTCCTGTGGCAGCAGGGTTGCTCTTCGACTTCATCAACATCTACATGTACGAGTGGGACGCGCCCAAGGCGGAGAAGCAACTGCAGGCATTGTCTTTTAACCGTGAGCTGCTGGCCGATCTGCTGGAGGAGGTGGACCTGGCGGAGCTGCTCCGGCCCGAGGCGGTGAAGGAGGTATCAGAGCGGGTGGCTCGAAGGGCCCCCACGGCACGTGCCCGCTCCGCAGAGGAACTGGCCTGGTTGCTAGGAGACATGGGGGACCTGACCACGTCGGAGGTGGAGGAGCGTACTGCAGGCGATGGCCCGGCTTGGCTGGCAGAGCTGGCCCATCAGGGACGCGTGTTGCCGGTTCAGATTCCCAGCTCGGCCGGCCCGGTCTCTCGCTGGATCAGCGCCGAGCACTACCCCCTCTACCGCGATGCCTTCGACTTGCCCCCGACGCCGCCCATCCCCCAAAGGCTGCTCACCCTACACTGTCAGCCTGAAGAGGCGCGGCGAGAGATCCTCCGCCGCTTCCTGGCCCACTCCGGCCCCGTCACAATTGAAGAGATCCGGGCCCGCTATGATCTCCCCGCCGATTGGCTGGAGGGCGAGCTCAGCCACCTCGTCGAGTCCCGGGAGGTTGTCCGTGGCCGATTCCAAACATCTGAATACCCCTCCGTCCAGTATGCGGACCGCCGCAACCTGGAGCAGATCCACCGCCGCACCCTCACCCTCCTCCGGCAGGAAGTTCAGCCCGTCCCCCTCTACGCCTACGCTGCCTTCCTAGCCCGCTGGCAGCACCTGCACCCCCAGGCGCAGCTCTCCGGCGCGCGAGGGCTGGCACAGGTGCTGCAACAGCTCCGAGCTGTGCCTGTGGTCGGCCCAGTGTGGGAGCGCGACGTACTCCCTGGGCGGCTCTCCGATTTCGATGCCGCTCAGTTGGAGGCCCTGTGCCAGAGCGGGGAGCTGGTGTGGGTGGGATCGGGAGGCCAGGACCCCAAACGCAGCCGGGTGCGCTTCCTCTTCCGAGGAGAGGGGAGCGGATTCCTGGGGCTGGAGCCCGAGCCGGAGGCCGTGGCGGAGTTGGGGGAGGCAGCGCGAAGAGCATGGGATTTCCTGAAAGTGGAGGGGGCCTGCTTCTTCGCTGACCTCCAGGCCGGGCTGGGACTGGGGGCTGAGCCGCTGCGGGAGGCACTGACAGAGTTGGTGCTGGCGGGGATTGTCACCAACGATGCCCTCCAGGCCCTGCGGGAGATCTTCGCCCAAGGGAGTCTGGGCCTGTCCGCCCCCCGCCCTCCCTATAGTGCACTGGAGGCGCAACTGGCCCAGCGGCTGGAGCCTTCGGGCCGCCATCAGCGGCAGCGCACCCGATGGGCCAGGCGTCGGGCCGCTCAGCGGGCGCGGGAGCAGCTCTCCTGGGTGGGGCGCTGGTCGTTGGTCCACCGGTTGGGGGTGATGGGCCAGCCGGTGTCCGACGAAGAGCGGACCCTGCGTCAGGCGCTCCAACTGCTGAACCGCTACGGCGTGGTGACCCAGGCCGCGCTGGAGAATGAGGAGGGGCAGTGGGCTTGGGATGATCTGTACCTCCAGTTTCGGCTCATGGAGATGCGGGGCGAGGTGCGACGGGGGTACTTTGTGGAGGGGCTTTCGGGCCTGCAGTTTGGACTGCCCGAAGCGGTGGAGGAGCTTCGAGAGGCGGCGAGGCCGGCGGGGGATGGTGAGCCCATGGTGGTAATGAACAGTTGTGATCCAGCCAACCTCTTTGGCCCTCAGGACATTGGGGGGCCGGTGATGGCCACGGGAGAGACGTTGCACTTCTCCCGTCTTCCCTCCACCTATCTGGCATTGCATCATGGCTGGCCCGTGCTTTTAGCGGAGGGAAATGGCACAGCTCTCACCACGGCTCAGGGGGCCGATGAGGGGTTGATCCGGCGGGCGCTCCCGGCGCTCCTCCCTCGGCTGGCTGCAGCCGGTAAAAGCCGTCGGGTAGTGGTGCAGAGGTGGAATGGGGAGGATGTGGCCGGCAGCCCAGGCCAGTGGCTCCTGGAGTCCGTGGGCGCGGTACGGGGCTATGGGGGGATGGAGTGGGAGATCAGGCAGGGGCCGGAGTGACCTCGCAGGCGCTGAGTCATCTTTGTGACGAGCTCTTTCTTAGCCGCTTCCCCCCTCTGCACTCGACGACAGCATACCCCGTGATGAGCAACACCGTGAGGGATGAAAAGGCCACCCCCACATAAAAGGTCAGTGGCAGGAAGCGAAACACCACCCTGGATTCGCCCTCCGGCAGCGGCACGGCCCGCAATATGCCGTCGGCTTCGTAGAGTTTGGCCGGCTGGCCATTTACGTAGGCCCGCCAGCCAGGGTAGGTCACCTCGCTCAGCACCAGAAGCCCCGGCGCGCCCAACCGGGCCTGTAGTCCAATGCAGGCCGGCGTATCGCTGGTGATGAGCACTTCGTCCTCCACCCCCGGCGCGGGTTTCAGGGGGAGGGGTTCCCACAACACGGCGGTGCGGAAGGGATCGAAGTCAGGGGAGCTGAGGATCTGATACAGCTCGTCCCGATTCTGAGCCACAGCCACCTCTCGCACCACGAAGGCCCGCTGGGGCTGCCAGGGCAACCGGTAGAAGTGCTTCAACGACTCTCCTTCTCCCTCCTTCCCTAGCATCTCCACGTCCGCCATCTCCCGCCCCTGCCAGGTGACCAGGCTTCCCCGCCAGGTGACGACGTACTTGGCCCCCATTAGCTTCCAACGCACATCCTCCGGAGCACGGTCCAGGAACTCCTTGTAGTGGTTCAGACGAATAGCTACCCCCCACATGCCACGCAGCTCCCTACGGCCAGCAACGTTGCGGATGAGGGGGAACTCATCCTCCTGCACCCGGAACCAGCCGGGGTCAGCCTTGATCTGCTGAAACAGGGAGCTCACCTGATGGGGATCGTGGGGCTGGGCATAGTAGCGGGCCCGGTTCAGGGTGAACAGATCAAAAACCACCAGCATCAAGGCCAGGATTCCGAGTGCCGACCGAGATCGTGGCCGGTAGCATCGCAGGGTGAGAAGCGCTGTTGCGAAGGCCAGGCAGAGGAACAGCACCGCTAGGTGATCGGCCAGCTTCTGACTGTCGCTCACGTCCAGCTCCATCCGATGGAGGAGGACGGCCGCGCCGATGAGGAGGAACACCACCGGGAGGGCATAGCGCACATAGCGGGCAGTGTGGTGGACCCACTTCCGCTCCCAGCGCTTCAGCGGAGAGAGCAAGGCATCTAGTCCATAGGCCGCCAAAATGCTCAGTCCAAATGCCACCAGGTAAGCATGGCGTTCCTGGTCGCGGAACAGGCTGTAGCCGGGCAGTGTCAAGTAGGCCACCTCAAAGCCGAAGAGATTCTTGCCGAAGGAGAAGATCAGGGCCACGATAGTCAGCCCAGCCCAGAAGGGAAGGTCCCGTTTTCGTCCCGTGGCACAGGCCAGGAAGGCCAGCACCAGGGGGAAGAGGCCCACGTAAAGGGGCTGCCAGTAGCTCACCAATCCGGTGACCACGAGTTGCACCACGTCCTGGGGAGGGAAAGCCACCGCCGCTTTTTCGAAGGAGATGCTGGCCCGGGTGGAATGGCGCCACCACTCCAGGGAGGGGAGCAGTTGCACCGCGCTCAGGCCCATCGTCAGGGCCAGCACCAGTCCAAGGCGCTTCAGTGCCACAGGCCATGGAAGGCGTGTGCGCCAGCACTGATAGGCGTAGTAGGCCAGCGTGGCATAGAAGAGCTGGATCAGGTTCTGGGGGTTTCCAGTCAGGAAGGCTAAGGTGAAGGCCAGGACCGTCAGCACCAGGTAGCGCTTCTTCCCCGTTCTGGTCAAGAGTTTCACACTCCAGAGGGCCAGGGGGAGCCAGACGGCAGCCTCCAGAAAGGTGATCTGCTGGAGGGGATAGGCGGTGAGGTAGCCACCGTAGGCGAAGGCGAGGCTGCCCAGCAGGGCCGCCAGCCGATGTCCCACTTCCTCTCGCAGGAAGAGGTAGCACAGGAAGCTGGCCAAAAGCACATGGGCCATGGCCTCCACCTGGATGGCCTGCAGGGGGAGCGCGCTCCAGCCCAGTACCAGCCCGATCAGCAGCTCCAGGGCCACGGGCGGATAAAACAGTGCCGACTCCGGGTCGGCCTGGAAGGGGTAGACATCGAAGACGCCCCGCCCCCAGAGGGGGAAACGCCCGGCCTTCAGCTCGTCGAAGGCGAAGGAGCGCAGGAGGTAGAAGTGCTCGGAGAGGTCGCCCCGCGGGAAGGCCACCCGATCCGCCTCCACGGGGGTCAGATAGCGCCAGAAGAAAAGGCCCCACAGGAGGAGCAGAACCAGGGCTACGTAGAGGTCACGCCTATCAAGTTTGGACATGCTTCCCCCCCCCTGGCCTCAAACACAGTGCCGCGCCTGATCTGAATGCGCAGGTCAGCTTTTGCAAAATGCTCCTCGGCTGCGCTGACACAACGTTCTCTGAACTCGTCGAGGTCATCAGAGCAATTCCTCAATGGATTTTCAACTGATCCAGCCAGTGCCTTTTTTCGACTCTCAGGTCCTCCCACCGCATGGCATCTTCTTCCAGAGGATAGGAGAACTCGTCTCTCAGTTCTCCCGCCGCCAGCTTCCCCCTGAACTCCTCATAGCTCACCCCATATTTGATCTCCAACTCCAGCATTTCCCTCTCGCATTCTTCCAGGTAGCAGCGGAGTTGACCACAGATCAGCCGAGCCAACTTTTGGTTGAGTGTCTCACCTTCCAACCTTTCCAAAGCCAGACGCAGTTGAGGAGTAACCTCGATCACTGACATTTGTCCTCCCTCACTTTATCACGCATCAGCTATTGTACCACCTCCACCGGCACCAGCAACATGCGGGAGCCAATGGGACTGCCCTTCTCTGAGACAGGCAGCCGCTCGCCTGTGGCCAGCAGGTACATCCCCACCTCAAGCTGATACTGGCCCGGCGGAGCATCCGCCCGTACAGGAATCTCAACCTCGTCACGGATCACCTCGCCCGGAGCCCAAACCGAGGTGGGATAGTCACCTCCTAAGGGCTGGCTGTCCCACTGGCCCCCCATCTGCCCGTCGGGACCGATCAGGTGGTTGAAGACGGTGTAGTCGGCGGGGAAGGGTTGCTCGACACGCCAGTAGAGGATGCAGTCCAGCTTCTTGCCGACTTGCACCTGCTCCTCCAGATCATAGCCCACCAAAGTAACCAGCCCCCCCAGGCTGTAGTCCGTGGAGTGCGTGGGCCTGTACAGGGGCCAAGGCCGGGGGATCACCTTGATCCGCCCTATCTCCACATGCCCCATCACCTCCCCAGAGGGACTGACGGGCGGCAGCCGTTCCATCTCCGCGGAGGTGTAATCGTACAACCCCACCTCCACCCGAGCCAGCACGGGGACATCCCCCTGCTTCTTGAGGGGCAGATCGTAGGTGTCACAGTAGGCATCGCCCGGCTCCCAGAAGCTCGTGGGGCGCAACCCCAGGGTGGGGTAGATATCCGTCTGCCCCAGCTTTTCCCCTTCCCGTCCGAAAAGGTGGATGAACACACTCCAATCCCGGTCCATCTTTTGCAGACCCTGCCAGCAGAGCGTCACCTGGGCCTTATCCCGCAGGTGATAGGGGCCCGGCTCAACCCGGCCGGCGAGCAGGCGCACCCGGTCGCCAAAGGTGATGTCCAGGCGAGAGAGATCCTCAGGCACCTGATCAGCGGTGAGGGGCTGGGGCGGTCTGTAGGCGGGCATGATGTAGACGAAGGGGCAGGCCAGGGCGAAGGCCAGAAATCCCCCGCCCAAAGAGGCGGCCAGCGTACCGTGCCAGCGCCGGGGGACCCACTGGCTCAACCCGTAGGCCAGAAGCAGGGATACGGAGCCGGTGGCGGGGAAGATGAGCCGCCCCTGAGAGGCCTCGATGAGGTTGGTCCATATGAAGAGGCCGAAGATGATGAGCACCAGCCACAGGAGGGGCACCCACAGCAGGGCCCACACCCGTCGCGCCTCTCCTCCCCTCCGAGCCCGAACCAGACTGAGGATCAGCCCTGCCAGGGCGATGAGGACCAGGAGGTCAAGCAGACTGTAAATCCACTCGTGGACCTGGATGTTGACCCCGCCGAAGAGGGCCCAGTAGGCGTCACGGAAGCTCCCCCACTCCCCCAGGAGCTTCAGCCAGGGAAGCTCCTCCCGTGCCCCGTGGCCAAATTTCAGCCACACCGACCAGCCGGAGGGGTCGAAGTACAGCCGCCAGTTGCGCCAGTAGAACCAGCCCGCGATAAGCAGGAACCCGGCCAGAACGATCCCACCCCCCTGGCGGAAGATGCGCGGCTCCTTCCGCTGGCGGGCGACCACCCAGAGTACGATCAGACTCAAGGGCAGGAGACCTGGCCCACTCATCTTGGCGATGCCCCCCAACCCCACCAGCAGGGCCAGGGTGATCAGCCGGCCCGGCGTTGCTTCCTCTTTTTTGACGATGCGCACCAGCAGGTACAGCGTCCAGGTGGCGATGGGGACGATGAGATTGTCGTTGTTGACGGAGGCGGAGATGAATAGGATCATGGGGACAAAGGCGGTCAGGGAGGCCGCGGCCAGGGCCAGCTCCCGATGGTCGGGTATGATCTCCAGGCTGAGGAGGTAGATGCCCAGTATGGTCGCACTTTGCAGAAGCACCGACAGGATGCGGATGAGGTGCACTGCCAGGACGGTGCCCTGCCAGGGGAAGCGCTCCTGCTCGGTGTGGACGATGATATTGCGGTTGCCCCGCCGGTCCGCCCGGCCGATGTAGCTGTGAGGGTTATAGCGCTGGAGCTCCTTTAGGTCGTCGGTATGGATCCAGAAAGTGGGCACTGCCATCAGCGCATAGTAAAGAGGCGGCTGCCCTCCCTCCTGACGCCACTCTGTCTCCGTCTCCGGATCCTGCACCGGCAAACCCTTGCCCTCAGCGAAGCGCTTCACCATGGGATAGTGCCACAGCTCATCGGAGGCCTCGAAGAAGGGGGTAGTCACGCTGTACAGCATCCCCATCAGCACAAAGGAGATCAGTAGCAGGGTAAACCACCTGTGCTCTCGAATGGCTCTCAAAAGCCGTTCAAACAAGTTCTGCACTGTCAGTTCTCCACAACCTCCACCGGTCCCAATGGAATCCGATCCCCCGGCACCCTCATCCCCTCCGCATCCCTCACTGGCAGCCGTTCGCCGGTGGCTAGCAGATACATCCCCACCTCAATCTCGTATACACCCAGCGGAGCCTGGGACGGAGGAGAGAGGAGATACCGGTCCTGGATGAGCTCCCCCGGCCCCCAGAAAGAGGTGGGGTAGTCGCCGCCCAGGGGCTGGGCATCGGCCTGATCCCACATCCGCCCACCCCCCTCACTCCCCCCGATGTCGGGGGGATGGGGGGGCTGGAGGAGATGGACAAACACGGTGTAATCCTGGTCTCCCTCCTCAAGCGCCTGCCAGTAGAGGGTCACATGCCATTCCTCCCCTGGCCTAGCCTCACGGGGACTCAGGTCATAGCCTCTCAGGGCGAACCGCTCCCCCAGTTGGAAGTGCAAGGGGTTCTCGATCTCGTACGGCGGCCACTGGTGAGGGACTATCTTCACCCGACCGGCGATCACCTGCCCTATAGGCTGTCCTACACTGTCAGAGGCAGGCAATCGCTCCATGCTCCCCCGCTCGTAGAGGCCCACTTCCACGCGGGCTGCTATCGGGACGGTTGCCTGGGGCGAGATGGGGACCTCGTAGTCGTCGCAGAGGATGTCCCCCACCTGCCACAGCGTGGTGGGATAGGAGCCCACTCCGGGGGTGATGTCCAGTTGTCCCACTCGCTCCCCGCTCCAGTCGAAGAGGTGAAGGAAGACGCTGTAGTTTCGATCCATTTCGGCCAGCGATTTCCAGCAGAGGGTGGCCTCCGCCTTCTGCCCCGGATGAAGTGGTTGCCTTCCCACCCTGGCCCCCAACAGTTCCACCTGGCCGCCGAAGTTGACCTCCAGCCGGTTCAAATCGTCAGGCACCTGTTCTGGGGAGAGGATGGGGGGGTGGGAGTAGGCGGGCATGATGTAGACAAAGGGGCACAGGAGGGCCAGGAGAAAGAGGCCTCCAGCCACCGCCGCGGCCAGAAAAGAATGGAGTTTCTGGGGCACCCACTGGCTGAGTCCCAGGAGGAGCAGCAGAGAGATAGCGGAGATACCCGGAAAAAGGTATCGCCCCTGAGCGCCGGGCTGGACCTGCATGAATTGCCACAATGACAGAAAAAGGACTGCAAGCCATAGCACTGGTATCCATAGTCCGTAGAGCGTGTTCCGTGTTCCGTACTCTGTGCTCCTCAGCTCCAGGTTCCCTTCCCCTTGATCCTGGTTTTGCTCACTCATACCCCGGACTGAGGAGTGAGGGCTGAGGACTAACTTCAACAGCCCCAGCGCCGCCACGCGGGTCAGTAGCCGCAAAATGCAGTAAATCCGCTCCTGGACCGGGATGTTCATCCAGCCGAAGACAGCCCAGAAGGAAGTCTCCAAGCTGCCCAATTCGTAGCGATAGAGTTGCCCCAGAGTGGGGGTAGGCTCCCTGCGGGGCACCAGTTCCAGGTGCACCCTCCACAGAAGGGGATCACCGTAGAGCAAGCCGTTGCGCACGTACCACCAGCCGGCTATTATCATAGCCACGCCAAAGGTCATCCCGCTCCATAGGACGAAAGACCGGAGTGAGCGGTGCCGGATGGCCTTGAGGAGGATGGCCAAGGCCACGACCGGCAAAAGCCCTATGGCGTTCACCTTCGACAGCAGGGCCAGGCCCAGGAAGCTGCCTAACCAGAGGGGCTGCCACCCTGTCGGCTCTTGGTTCAAAAGCCTCACCGTGGCCCACAATGCCAGAGAGCAGAAGCCCGCGACGGCTCCGTCGTTGCCCAGCCGGGCGCTGATGAAGAGGAACTGGGGGTTGAAAGCGGTGATGGCCGCTGCGCCCAGGGCCAGCCATCGCCGCTCGGGGAAGAGCTCCAGTGCCAGGAGATAGGTGGCCCACACGGCCCCGCTCCCCAACAGCAGCGATACCCAGCGGCCTATGTGCACCCCCAGCGAGGTCCCCCGATAGGGGAAGGCCTCTTTCTGAGTATGGATCACCGCGTTCTTGTTGCCCCTCAGTCCCCGCACACCGTAGTCGAAATGGGGGTTGTACCAGGCTGCGTCCTCCAAGTCCTCCATCCCGACCCAGGATGCAGCCAGCCCTGCCAGAGTGTAGTAAAGAGGCGGATGGTTGATGACGTAGGGTGAGACAGGGTTCTCCTCGCCGTCCACATGGATCACCGGCAGCCCTTGCCCCTCGGCCATGTATTTCACGTAGGTGTAGTGCCCATCCTCATCCGGGGCCTCGAAGAGCGGAACCGTGATGCTGTAAAGGGTTCCCAAACCGAAGAAGGCCAGGAGAATTAGGACGATCCTGCTGTGTCGCCTGATAAAACCAATAGTACGCTGGCCCATCAATCCACAAACCTGTATTTGAACAGCGTCCAGATAGCTACAAGCCCATCCCGCCACCTGATTTTCTTTCCTTCCTCGCTGGATCGGCCCTGGTAGTGGATGGGCACCTCGTGGATCTGGTAGCCCCTTTTGCTCAGCTTGGCCGTGACCTCGGGGCAGAACTCGAAACGGCGGGCCCGGATGCGCAACCCCTTGATGACCTCGGCCCGGAAGACCTTGTAGGCCGTGGCCTCATCGGTGATCCCCGCCCCATACAGCACATTGGCCAGGAATGCAAAGACCCGGTTGCCGATCCAATTGGCAACTTGCATGCCCTCTATGCGCCCCCTGAACCGGGAGCCATACACCACCTGTGCTCGTCCCTTCAGGATCGGCTCCAACAAGGCTGGGTAATCCTGGGGATCATACTCCAGGTCCGCGTCTTGGATGAGAACGAGGTCGCCGGTGGCTATCTCGATCCCCTTGCGCAGCGCTGCCCCTTTGCCCAAATTGGAGGCAAAGGAGTGGACGATCACTTCCTGGCCAACAAAATCCCCCAGGATATCCCCCGTCCCGTCAACTGAGCCATCGTCAATCACGATAATTTCCTTCTCCACCCCTCCCAGTTCCACGGCGCGGACGCGTGCGATGACCTCTTGAATGGTGGCCCTCTCGTTGTAGACGGGGATGATGATGGACAGTTTCACGCCATGCCTCCTCAAGGGGACTTAACTGTCAATGAGCCCAGCAGCACCCGGTCCTCCGGCAGCCGTTCTCCCTGTGGGTTGAAAACGGGCAACCGCTCCCCCGTGTCCAACAGGTACATCCCCACCTCAATGGGATACTCGCCCGGCGGGGTGTCCTTGGGGACGAGCCACTCGTAGCGGTCCTCCACCACCTGGCCTGCTGTCCAATGGGAGGTGGGATAGGCCCCTCCGCAGGCCTGGCCATCCGCCTGGGCGATCATCCCCTGGGAGCCGAGCAGATGGGTGAAGACGGTGTAATCGGCGCCGATGGGGCCCAGGGGCTCCCAGAAAAGGGTGAGGGCCACTCGGGCACCGGGCTGCACCTGTGCGTCACTGAGTCTGTACCCCAGGAGCGCAATGTCCTCCCCCAGCCGGGCCCACTGGTGATGCTCGATCAGAGTGGGGTCGAAGAGCGGGCGCTGAACTGTGAGGGTCGCCACAGGCAGTCGGGGTCCCAGTAAGCGCCCCCCCTCGCGGGGGTCATAGAGGCTCACCAGGAGCTTATACTCCCCCGGTGGCAGCCAGGGCAACAGTGTTAAGGGGTGTCGGCCCAGGATGACTGTACCCCCACGCCAGTCCGTCTGACTGCGAAGCCCATTGGCCAGCATCATATCCCACTGAGCCACTTTGTTGCCTGCCGGGTCGAAGAGCTGCGCCGAGACAGCGGGCATGTGCTCCCGTCCCTCGATCTCACTGCGCCAGGCCAGGAGCACGTTGACCGTGTCTCCCACCGTGTACTGGCGTCCGCGGGGGAGGATCACATGACTGAGGGTCAACCCCTCCTCGAAAGGGTGCTCTACCGGCAGGAGGTTCCCCTTCAGGCCGGGGATGTCCACCTCGCAATGCGTAATGCGTGATGCGTGAGATTGAGCCAGCACTTGAGCCTCGACGACAGATAAGGATAAGTTGCCAACTTGTCCTGCTATTGTCAGTTGAGAATCCAGGGCTGGTGGACGGGGTAGGACCAAGGGGATGACCGTTGTCCCTGGCCCGAGGGTTAGCGGCAAGGCGGCTTCCTGCTCCCCTCCCTCTGACTGCCCTCTACCATCTTGCCACTCGAACCAGAACCGGAAGTGGCTAGGGCGCAGGCTGACGATGGCTCGTTCCTCCTCTGTCCGCACCAGCAGGTAGGCATAGTAGGGGCCGCTGGGAGGTACAGTGGGAGGGCAGTAGATCTCCAGGGCAGGGGGCTGGGCCTCGATGGATGGCAAGGCGTAGACCTGATCGCTCCCCAGCCATCCCACAGGCGCCAGCTCCTCTGCGAAACGGCCCAGCCCCCGCTCCAGCACATATTTCTCCTCTCCCGACAGCTCATCCCAATGGATGATGATGTAGCGCACATCCAGCCCCCGCAAATAGGCCAACGCCTCACGGGAGGGGAAATGCAGGAGGTGGATGATGTGCTCCCTAAACAGGGGCGGATACATGCCGCTATAGCCCATGATCAGGGGCTGCCAGTGATATGCAGAGAAGTATTGCTGGTGGGCCAGCCGCTGGGGTGAGACGCCATCCTCGAGGAACCAGATGGAGCTTGCCGAGGGCAGTTCGACAATGGTGGAGCCCGGTGGTTGAGCCGCCAGCCAGCGGTAGACAGGCGGCACCTCGGCCCCCACCGCGATGGGGCGGGGGTGAAGTGGCGCGGGACAGTAGCTTATTACCATCAGGGCTAAGGTTGCCAAGGTCAGCCCAGGCCCCCACCGCCCTGCCCGCCTGTACAGCTCCGCAGCCCCATACCCCGCTAGCACCGCAATCCCCAGCATCACCAGCAAGCCCAGCCGCGCCGGGACGCGCATGGCGGAGAAGCCAGGCAGGTGGTATAAGAAGGCGTAAGGCAAGGGCTTAAAGATGGGCCCCCGTCCGCCTATGAGCCGCAGCTCTGGCCCCAGAGACAGCGCCCAGGCCAGAGTGATCAAAGCGATGTAGAATACCTTTTCGAGCCGTATCCGTCGTTGTAGAAGGCCCCATACCGCCAGGCCCAACGCCACCAGGCCTGGGAAAAAGGTGTGCTCCGACCGCCTGCCAAAGGCGTTAAAAGGGGGGAGATGGCCCAGGAGCGTGCCCTCGGCCGCTGTGATCCAGGCTACTAGCCGTGCCCCGGATTGAGCCTCCAATTCAAACTCCCCCACCGCGGCCCGAGCCTGAAAGTAGGGAAAGGCCACCGGGATGAGGATCGAAAGCACTCCCCCCGCCGCCAGTGCCCCCCACAGCAGCCGCCGATCCAGCCTCAGTTGACGGGTGAGCAGCATATAGATCAAATACAGGAACACCGTCAGTGCGGTGTAGAAAGCATAATAGATACAGGAAAGGGCCTGCAGGATGAAGAATCCGGCCGCCAGTACCGCATCACGGGGACGGTGTCCCCGACGGACGCAACGGCGCAGGTACAGAAGCACCAGGGGCAACCACTGAGCGCTCAGGAGCTGGAGGTGGCTGATGTGGCCCCAGCGGTAGTGGGCAAAGGCGTAGATGACGCCAGCGACCATTCCCCCTGTCCAACTCCTTGTCTGGTCGTAGGCCAGGAGATAGGCCGCCCAGCCGCACAATAGAAAGGAAAGCAGCAGAAAAAGGTTATGCACCCAGACAGGGTTGCCGGTCAGAAGAAGGAAAGGGGAAGCCAGCACCGCAATGGACAACAGGTTCTCCGAATAGGCCAGGGTGTTGGGGTAAGGGCGAAAGTTGTTGGCCTGGAAGAGATACAACGGATCTCGCACCAGTTGATGGACATCCCAGGCCACGATCCAGGTGTTGAGCAGGGGATCGCCGTAGTTCTCAACAGTGTTCCAGGCTCGGAGGGCCAAGGGGTAGGTCATCACTATGGTGAGGAGAGCGAAGAGGAGCAGGGCAAGCAGGTGAGGATGAAGAGAGGGCTGTGACCTACTCACGCAACAGCCTCTCGTAGAGGGCTACCGTCTGCCGAGCGATGGCCGGCCAGGTGAAGTCCTGGGCCAGGCAGCAGGCACCCTCTCTCAGTCGCTGACGGAGGTTGGCATCCCCTGCCACATCCTCCACACGCCGGGCCAGGGTAGCGGGATCGTCAGGCGGGGCCAGCAGCACATTCTCCCCCTCGCGCAACTCTGGGATGCGCACCGAGGGACGAGTACTGACGATGGGGCAGCCATGGGCCAGGCAGGCCATCAGGCTTCCCCGGCGGAAGGAGATGCCGTCCCGATAGGGCAGTACACACAGGTCGGCGGCCATCAGATGGGCTGAGACCTCCGACTGAGGTGTGAAGCCGGTCCAGTGGACCTGAGCGCTCAGGCCCAATTCCTCGATCAACGTTTCCATGCACTGAGCATAGGCGATGTTGGTGGGGTCACTGGAGCCTACCTTGCCTCCCACCATCAACAGATGCATGTCATGGCCATCCTCCACCAACAGCTTGAGGGCCTGCAGGAGCGTCTCTACCCCCTTGCTGGCGTTGAGAAACCCAAAGTGGCCCAGGAACTTCGCCTCTGGGCCTACCCCCCATTTCCTGCGCCAGGCCTCTCGATCGTACCCTGGAGGGGGCTGAGGGGTGATGTTAGAGCCGATGGGGATGCGCGTCATCTTGGCACTGAACCCCCACTCTCGCAATACCCACTCGTCCTCCTGATTGGTGGCGACCAGCGCGTCGCACCCCTGGGCGATGGCCTGCGTGACCCACTGCCGCATCCGTCCGGCCTTGGGGAAGAGGTAGGGCACCCGCAGGTCGTGGAAGGTCACGACCAGCCGGGGGCGATGGGACAACAGGTGCAATCGCCAGGGGAGAAGGTTGACCGCCGGGTGCATCCCGTAAGCCGCCGTCTGATACTGGATGTGGAGCACTTGTGGCTGTCCCTGTCTCACCAGGTGGATGATCGGTCCCCAGCACCCCCACCCCCACCGTCCGATGAGGGGGTGAACCATCAGCCCCTCCGGGACGCTATCCCCTGGGGTGGAGGTCATGACGTGCACCTCCACTCCCAGCGTCGCCAGCGCCTGGCCCAATTCCTTGGTATAATCCCCCATCCCCCCCTGCAGGGGGGGAAACTCACCGCTGAGCAGAAAGACCCTCATTGCTCTTTCCTCTATCCAGTGCGCAGCCTTGATCCCAATACCTGCCAATAGGTTTGCATCCGCTGCATACGCAGGGGCCGCTTGTGTCCCACCAGCCATTTTCCCCCCTCCTCCAACAACTGGTAGACATAAGTGAGGAGCAAGAATGCACGGAGGATGGCCCCTGCCCACCGGCCATGATGCTTGCGGAAGTAGTGGATCTTGGCTCCCTGGAAGTGGATGTGACGGGCGGCCAGGGCCTGCTCGCTGGATTTGCCCTCATGGTGGATCACCTGGGCGGTGGGAAGGTAGGCCACCCTCCACCCCGCTGCTTTGGCCCGCCGGCACCAGTCCAGTTCATCGGAGTACATGAACGCACTTTCATCCAGAAGCCCCACCTGCTCTATGGCCTCCCGCCGAAAGAGGATGCAGGCCCCCACCACCCAGTCCACCTCCTGGACGGCGTCATCAGGCTGATCGTTGATATAGTAGCAATCCAACACCCGGTTATGGGGGAACCACTGCTGCAGGATGGTGCTCTCCAGAAAGGCTGTGGTCAGGGTGGGAAAACGCCGTCGTGAGGACTGAATGGAGCCATCGGGGTAGCGGAGCTGGGGTCCCAGAGCGCCGACCTGGGGATGTCCCTCCATGTAGTCCACCATGATGTCCAATGCGTCCCCCACCACCTCTGCATCGGGATTCAGCAACAGCACACACCGCCCTCGGCTGGCCCGAATGCCCTGGTTGCTCCCCCTGATGAAGCCCACATTCTCCTCATTGGCGATGAGCTGAACCCACGGAAACTCTCGGCGTAGCATCTCTACGCTGCCGTCCGTTGATCCACTGTCCACGACGATCACTTCACTTGCAACTTGCAACTTGCAACTTGCAACGATGGACCGCAGACACCTCCGCAGCAGGTCACACACATTCCAGTTGACGATCACGATGGACAGATCAACCACGCTATCCCTCTGGCAATCCAAACACACGACAGACGTTGGCGGTGGTGGCACTGCGACCTCTTCCAAGGGGCGGCTTTGCAGCTCCGCAATGGCCTGGGCCACGAAGCGCACGTAGGCCGTCTCATTTCGCTGGCCCCGATAGGGCTCGGGGGTGAGGTAGGGACAATCGGTCTCATAACCACATCCGCTGCCGCTGGCGCAGCAGGGGCCCCAGAGCCATGCCTACGACGAAGCCGCCGATATGGGCGAACCAGGCGATGCCTCCTGTGGCCGCCAGGCCGAAGCTCAGAAGGCCATTGAAAAGCTGGAGCACAAACCATAGGCCCAGCACCACGATGGCTGGGAGTTGGACAATGCGAATGAAACGCCAGAGCAAGAGCACGGTGTCGATCCGCGCTCGGGGGAACATCAGGATGTAGGCCCCCAGCACGCCGGCGATGGCCCCACTGGCGCCGATGGTGGGCACCTGGGCATTGGGCTGCACGAACACCTGGGCACCCGTGGCGACGATTCCGCTGAAGAGATAGAAAAACAGAAATCGCAGCCGGCCCATCGCATCCTCCACATTGTTTCCGAAGATCCACAGATACAGCATGTTGCCCGCGATGTGCATGAAGCCGCCGTGGAGGAACATAGAGGTGAGAAAGCTGGCCGCCACCTGGAGGGAGAAGGTATGGGTCACCTCATAGGGCACTACCCCCATGATGTAGATGGCCTGATCCAGGGTTCCTTCGGCCATCCACAGGAGCTCGGCCAGGAAGGCCAGCACATTGAGAGCGATGAGCGCGGCGGTCACCCAGGCAAAGCGACGGGTGGGCAGGTTGTCACGAATGGGGAACATACCAGCCTCCTGAATCCCTTTTGGCCAGTGGGAAGCTCTTTCAATCGGGTGAGGGATATTGTACTTCTTTATCCTTTCTCAGGCAAGGGGGAAAGTTGCGCAAAGGGTGCAAATAGGGTATGGTCATAGGACAAATGGCCTACGTTGTGAGATGAGGGACAGGATAAGTGGCTGACTGGATCACCAGTTCTTCGAATCCAAAGGTGAAGGCTATTCGTGCTCTGCGGATGCGCAAGTACCGGGAGCGGGGGAAGCACTTCTGGATCGAGGGCCTCCACATCGTGCACGAGGCACTGGCGACGGGCGCAACGGTGGAGTGCCTGGTCTACGCGCCAGAGCTTCTGACCAATGACCATGCCAAGGCATTGGCAACCCAGGTCCCTCCGGACCGACGGCTGGCTGTGTCCTCCCGAGTGTTTCAAAGCCTCTCCGATCGGGAGGGTCCTCAGGGGTTGGGAGCTGTGGTGCAGATGGTAGACCTCCCTCTGGAGGCCCTTCCCCTCAGCGAGGAGCTGCTGCTGGTAGTGGCTCACCAGGTGCGCGACCCCGGCAACCTAGGTACCCTCATCCGCACGGCGGACTGCGTCGCCGCTTCCGGCGTGGTGGTGATCGAACCCGCCGCTGACCCCTACGATCCGCGAGCCGTGCGAGCCAGTATGGGCTCACTCTTCGCCCTGCCCCTGGTGCGCCTGGCCGACGAAGCTCCACTTTGGCATTGGGCCTGGGAGGCCAAGGCCGCCGGCTGGCCCCTTCAAGTTGTAGCCACCTCTGCTCATGGCAGGGAGGACTACCGCGCCCTGGATTACCGGAGGCCGACCGTGATGGTGATGGGGAGCGAGGGGCCGGGCCTGCCGGACTCGGCCAAGGCCCAGGCTGATGCCCTGGTCCGCATTCCTCTTCGCGGACGCGCCAGTTCTCTCAATGTGGCGGCGGCAGCAGCGGTGCTCCTGTATGAGGTGCTCAATCAGCGGAGCGGGGAGAGGAAAAGCTCGATTTCCACGAGCGGCTGACACTGGGAGAGGAAGCCCCCTGCGTTCGACGACGCTTTCACCATCTATGAGCTCCCTGTCTTCATGCTGATTGGCATACATGGGGAGTGAATTAGTGAGGCCCCAGGAAGACTGCCTGGGGCCTCAGCTATCGCCGTAAGAGCTGTAGCTGGTCAGGGAGTGACATAGACCACGTCGTGCTGGCGACTGGTCACAGACAGGGATAAAGAAGCAGAGGCTCCGGCAGGCGGTGAAGCTCACCAGAACCTCTGCTTCGCAACTTGTCTCGAAGAGTCAAGGGGAAAGCTTGGGCACTACGACTCTTGGTCATCAACGCCAGCAGTGGCGGCAATCCGGTTCAAGCTCAGCCTGAGCCCCTGTGCAGCTCGACCACCGGGGCCGAGACAGCCAGCCCCATCAGCGCCGCCAATCCCATCCACGGCGCCAGCTTGCTCAGCAGCACAACAATGTTGTCATCAAGAGGGCATTAGGTCAATCAAGGCGAGGATTGCGAGAGACTCAACTCTAAAACCCGCTTGGGCACATCCAAAACTAAATGGCAGTGCTTGAGGAAAGACATCCCCAGCAGCCCCTCAACGCCCAGAGCAGGGGGAAGATCGAGGATTGCTGCCTCGATACGCTCAACCACCAAGCCATAGATATCTACCCGCGCCAGTGGGGTCAGCGGGACAAACTCCACCTGACTGGCAGTTACTATTGGAATCCGTCTGGCATCCTCCAGTTCAAGGGCCAGCCTCCTCGCGATGTCAGGCGTAATCACCGTATACTTTGCCCGGTGTCCAGCATCATCCGCACCAATGTCCTGTCGTTCAGCCTAACATTGAGCAAGATGACATTTTCAGCGGCCCACTGAGGCAACTTCAGGCTTATCTTCTGTATCATAGAAGGTTATGCTGAATCCCTTAGCCGTTACCGGCCCATTGAAGAAGACGTAGATGTCTTGATTTGCAGGCAGGGCGTGCACGATGGCCCAAACTGCCTCACGATGCAGGCTGTGGGCCATCAGATACCCCTTTTGGGGATCATACCGATCCTCACCCTCTGGGATGGCCAAAGCGATCCACTGGTTAGGGTAAGTTGCCTTAAGTTCATTGAGATCTCGTATCTCCTCCTTGCTTTCCTTCAACTTCAGGGCAAGTTCGATGAGGCGATCCAGCTCGGAGGGATCGAGTTGCTCGAGGATGTCGGTCAAAGCTTTTTGGGGCATAATCACCACCTCGCATCTCGATTGCCGATTCCAAGGGCGATATCTATCAGCATTTTATCATCTATTCGCTCCCTAGCCTAAGTTTTGCGCAATCACAGGCCAAATCGTTGTTCGGCGTGAAAATTGTCAAGATTGCCTGAGTCATGACAGCAGTTCTGTGGTATCCTTAGTCTTGAGGAGGATGCCACAATGAA
>Ga0172365_10000311_pt1 | contig 31593 bp, 26 predicted proteins | sample LakKivSesite48cm_FD_114535 | JGI IMG/M metagenome (GOLD analysis project Ga0172365, IMG submission 114535) | Sediment microbial communities from Lake Kivu, Rwanda - Sediment site 48cm | ecosystem: Environmental > Aquatic > Freshwater > Lake > Sediment | place: Rwanda: Western Province, Lake...
TAGTATTTCGTCCATAGGCCTTCTTTTTTATCGTTCTGATAGGTTCCCTTTTGACCGATAACACCGTTTTCATACCAGGATATCCAGGTTCCTACTTTTTTTCCATTTTGATATTCACCTTCGGCCTTTTTCTTGCCATTTTCAAACCAGGTGGTTTCAATACCATTTTTCAACCAAGTGCCATCAAGACGAATGATATAGGTATATTGAATTTTGAGCTTTCCATTCGCATACTTTTCCCGGTAGGTCTGCACCGCCTGATCAGAAGAAACCGGGTTTATTTCAGGAGATGGCATGATGGATGTTTTGATTGTAACCATCATTTTTTGCATAGCAATCATTTCCCCCGAACTTATATCAAAAACTTTAACGGTTAATTCAAATTTTCCCGGCTTGCTATATATGTGCTTCATTTCCCCTTCGCTGCTGTCGGTGACCTTCGATCCGTCTCCGAAATTCCACAGATATTTAATCGCTTTCACCGTATCCGGAAAATTTCCCAGTGTCGCTTTAAAGATATATTCTTCTTCGGTTTTTCCATTATCAAGCGCAGAAGGTTCAAGAGACAACGCTGGGGTCTCGATTGCCGGGGAAGAAGAGACCGTATCGGTCCCTAAAAGATTGAACATTCCGCTCATTACTTCACCCTGAAGCAATCTTTCCTTGTTATCAAACAGTTGGAGTTGTTCGAGGTCGAGATCAGATTGGGTGATCCCTTTCGGTTCTTTCAAAACTTGAAATTTGACTACAGCAATGGTGCCACTTTCTTTGGTTAACATTTGATGATTCGCCTGGATAATGGCTATGCTGACTCGGCCGGGTTCAAGAATTTTAGCGCTGGTGAGCCACTCGGCATTGATTTCACCATGGACTATGCCTAAATATTCCAGGAGATTGGGATCAAAGGAAAACACCATTTCCGCCCGTATCATTTTTTGGTATCCGTTAAAATGGATTGGAATATCAATGATATCTTGAGGTTTACCCCCCACAAACGGCAGTGAGAACATCGACACCGGTAGTGGGACGATAGTTGTAAAGGAAAAAACCAGGGTTTCCATGAGAGGGTTGCCGGTTGAGTCTTTCAATGATCCAAGAGGAAGGACCACTTGATAAATCGTGTCCGGGTTGAGATCATTCTTCGGTTTGAGAGTCAATTCTTTATTCTGAATTCCTTTCTCAATTGCAATCAGTTTTTGATTGGCATCCTGTACTGTTATAAAATCGTAAGCATTCCCGGGATAAATGGTTTCATTGAATTGTATGCGAATGGTCGTGTTCAGTGGTATTTCGATCGCTCCGGAACTGGGTTCGGTGGTCACTACCATAGGAGGTTCAGTATCGACCGGTTCAAGGGAAGGCAGCGGAGTAAGGATTGGTAATTGATCGATGATTGGAGTCTGGAGGGGAACGATGAGGATATCAGACAGGGTTGGAATCAACGTAGGGCTGGGAGATGGAAGCGCAGTGACCACTTGACCCATACCCGGCAGAGTTGGGGCAACCGGTTCGGTTTCCGGGAAAGATGGCAGGATATCAATCGTTGTTGATGACAAAGGGATGGGGCTCTCCTGGGATTGGATGGAAGGTGTCAGTGAGGCTTTCACCAATATTGGTTCGCTCACTGCCACTTCCGGATAAGTGTCGTCATCACTCGGGAAAAGACGAAATTCGTAGAATCCAGGAACTTCAGGCATGAGAAAAGTCATATTCCCAGCAGGAGAACGGTTTAAATATTGATAATCGATGTCTTTTTTATCAGCAATCTTTTGATCACCTCGGGGAGTATCGGCTGGAATCAAACCGATCCAGGCGTCTGAACTCCATTCTGGAGAAGCAATATAGGAAACGACGACTTCTTGACCAGGCGCAGTTTCAGAGGTCGATGCAGTAATCGTGTACGGCGCTGCAGCATGATTCTGGGCGTAAACGACACCAACACTGAAAAGCATCCAGAGAATCAACCAGAATAAGAACCATTTAATACCACTGAGATGATATTTTCCCATCGTTTTTTTCCTTCCTTTTTAATATATATACCATTTGGTAAACTGTGAACGGTTAATCTCATCTTTTCATCCATTCCAACTCAACATCTCAACATTCTTACAATAAATATTTTTCATCCTCTGCTGGTGCAAGGGTATTCATCTGGCATGAATGTCTATTTTCCATTTATTGCATATAAATATAATACCAATGAATTGATTGATGAAACAGTATATAATACGATATGATGAGAAAAATAAATAAAGGAGGTGCAAAGGTGTGCCAAACTATATTGAGCCCGTTGAAGAACTCTCCAGTCACGATCGTGACATTCACCGAACTCTCAATAGTCTAAAAGAAGAGATTGATGCCGTTGAATGGTATCACCAACGAGCTGTGACCACCACCGACATCGATATGAAAGCCATTTTAGTACACAACTTAGAAGAAGAAATCGAACACGCTTGTATGCTTTTAGAATGGCTCCGTCGGAATATGCCCGGCTGGGATGAACGCTTAAAGATATATTTATTTACCGCCCAATCCATAACTGCTATTGAAGATCACGCTCCAACCGATTCATCAGAACCAAAAGAACGTTCTTTGGATGATTTGGGAATCGGGAATCTAAAAAATATTTCTCTCTAATACCAGCATAATCAAATGTCTATCCGTTTGTTGATCGATTCAGTGTTGAATCGGAAAGGGGGATTGTATGAATATTTTAAAACGGGAGTTATCTCCGATAACCAACCAAGCCTGGCAGGAGATTGATCGTCAGGCCAAAAGAATATTCCTCACTCAACTCACCGGACGGCGCTTTGTTGAAGTGATTGGACCAAAAGGGTGGGATTTTGCCGCTGTGGGATTAGGGCGAATAAATGTTCCGGAAAACCAACGGGATGGAGACGTTCGTTTTGGAATCCATATGGTTCAACCATTAGTCGAAATTCGAACCTCTTTTCAACTTGATCTGTGGGAATTGGATAATATTACCCGGGGAGCAACCGATATCGATTTTACTCCTCTGATTGACGCTGCCAAACAAACAGCTCTATTCGAAGAAAAAGCCATTTATCATGGGTTCGAACCGGGAGATATCGATGGGCTTCTTCCGGTGCTTGAATATGAACCCCTTCCCTTCTCCCATGACCCGGGGGAGTTTTTCGGTAGCGTGTTAGAAGCGGTTGCCGTTTTAAACGACGCCTCGGTTACCGGTCCTTATGCTTTGGTGATAAACCCACTTCTCTGGGCTGATCTAGCGGCAACAAAAAGTGGCTATCCATTAAAGAAACTCATCGAAAGCTCGATCGAAGGTCAAATCATTCCTGCATCAGTACTGGAAGATGCATTAATCGTGTCAACCCGAGGCGGCGATTTTGAATTGATACTCGGTCATGATCTATCGATCGGATACGAAAGCCATGACGATAAATACGTTAACCTTTATTTTACAGAATCCTTCACTTTTCGCATCCTCGATCCTTCAGTGTTTGTCCGTTTGAGTGTAAGTGATTAGGTCAACTGACAATGATCTTCACCTTTCTGGTTTTGATCCAGAAGGGTGAAGATCATTCATGGTTTTCCTCTCAGCGAATGGCGTCAAAAGTGAGGTTTAAAATCGGATATTTGTTCCAATCTTTATAATCAAAATGCCACCATTCATCCTGGTAAACTTCGAATCCTTCGGCTTCCATAGCCTGACGAAGTATTTCTCGAAACCACCTTTCCCGGGTGGTTCCACCGGGGAATGATACATACGAACGTTCGGAAAATTCATCGTAATCGCCACCAAAAAGGATCGGTTCTTTGGTATTCACTTCATACAATGCAACATCCACCGCACATCCTCGATTATGGCGAGATCCTTTTTGGGAGTCGGCGACAAAGTTTTTCATTTCAGGAGGTGTGGCATCCCAAAACATCTTGGTCACGTACCAGGGGCGATATGCATCATGGATGATCAATCCATAACCTATCCGTCTTAATTTCGAATTGACTCGTACCAGAGCTTCGGCGGCTGGACGTTGCAAGAAAGCGCGGTGCTCAGCATAGAGAGGCACTCCTATAAAATTATTGTCAGTAGCATAACGGATATCGAGCTGAATGGTAGTATCAAGCCGAATGACTTCTACCAGATCCGGTTCAAGAAAGGTCCCCTTTTCCACGGGCGGAGTCGCTTGAAGAGCTTCGGGAAGCAATTCGTTAATGGTCTTCAAGGGTTGAATCCGAAAGGTTTCCCCCTTTTCTGGCCCATAAAAATACCGTCTATATTGAATTTGACCCGCGTTGATTGATATACCAAAATTATCCTTATCTCGGGTAAAACGCATTTTTCTTGCGTTCAATCCACTCATAGCGGGTAACAAAAAAGTATCCGACTCCGCTTCTTTCAGCGGAATAATCTCATAAATCACCTCATTGAATAGCACACTTTCTTTATGCTGTCCTTTATCCACGCAGGGAAACAGCATTTCCAGTCGCCCTTGATTTTCACGTATATAAAATCGGCTTTCATCCTGAAGAATATAAGCCCCGATCAACTTCGTCCATTGTGGCGGTTCCGGCGGTGGCGGTTGGAGGTGTTGAGCAACACTGACTTGAAGAGAAAAGAGAACACTCAGAATACAAATGAAGAGAACAATCCGTTGTTTCAACCTCATGGTATGCACCCTTTCAAGTTATTTTCTATGCTGCATTGGCATGTCATCATCACCCTTATTTTAAATCGAATTCCTGATATTGTGCGCAACCTGGAATTTAATTTAGAAAACAAACCCAGACGTTAAGTTTTTTCCCTGTACTTCTAAAACAACTTCGCTTTTTTGCTGGGGCTGCAATTCCAAAGTAAAAATGAGTCGATTCGACTCTATTCGATCCAATGATACCGAATGTGAGATCATTTCAAAACTTGGTTGAAGAGGTACAAAAACTTCGATTTTTTTAACTTCTGATCCCCGGTTGGCAACAATGTAAAGCTTTTTTTCCTGAGTATCATAAAGAACCACTTGGCCTTTATTATTGTAGACCTGGTTGATCTTATCCTGTTTCAGTATTTTTTCCTCGACGGTCAGATCGTTACTTTTCCCAATTTCCATTTCCAGATCGGGTGATGTGCCCGAAATGAAGTTTTCGCCTAAAAAAACCACACCTGAAGTGGATTTTTCAAAATATTCCGATTTGGCAGGAAAGAGGATATAGGTCGGAACGGCGAGTTTCCAGAAAAAATGGACATCAGTATCGCCATAATTGAATGAAGCGTAACGCGATACTTTCTCAGCGGTGATCACCTGAAATTCCTGAATTTTCAAGCGCTTCGTTTCATAGGGCTCAAGCTGGAGCGTGAATTCCTTTCCAGCAATCACAAAATTGGCATTGCGAATGACTTCTTGCCCCTGATTGGTAATATCGGCAAAGAGAAAACCTGATGGTGCAGCTTTCTCTTTTTCCCAGTAGTATTGGTAGAGATAATTCAAAGTGAGTGATGATAAAGGGTAAGTGAAATGAATTCGCCCTTCAGTCGGTGAATCGGCAAGAATGGTCACTGTACTCCCTCGATCTGAGGAAGGAGTTAAAATGCTATTCAAAACCCCACCTTCGACCTGAATAAATATTTCATCATCGCTTAAGGCGTTCGGTTTTTCCCAGGAATAAACATTCTCTCCGGATTGGAGTTGAACCATCCAGGTTTCTCGAAGATAGAATTGGGAATCTCCGGCAAATATCAAAATTTCTTCCGGATTCTTTTCGAGAATCACTTCTTGGGCGGATGCCCATCTCCAGCAAAAAAAGATCAAGAATATCACCAGGAGTTTTTTCATGACCATTCCTCCCGAAATTCATAATTTAATAAAATAGTTTCCTTTTTCCCCGGGTTGATAGTCATTTTCAAGTGAGCTCGGCCATTTTCCCATTGCCACTGCTCTCCTCCTCCGGTTATTTTCGCCCCCGGGGGCAATAATTCGATGAAGTCTAATTGTTTATCGGTTTCTCCCCAGTTCTTAATATCAAACTGAATCACCTTCTCCGACCAAAATCCAGCTATATCCCGATCTTCATTGAAGTCGACTTTCTTTCGAAGATAACCAGATTCGATTCGATCCACCTGCAGGGTACGAATTGATCCGATGGGAATTTCAAATTCTTCCTGGCTTCGCACGAGAGGGAATTCAAATGTCCCCACCACCGAATTTTCAGTTCCAAAGATGGTAATCAATCCCTGGGGGAGAGGATCACCCTCGCTTTTCATTTTCAATATCCGATTGATTGACCCTTCTTCAATGCGGATCAGTTCCTTCACTGGAAACTTTCGTAAACCGGGAAAGACCTGCAGGACGCTCGGACCAGGCAAGTCTATAACATAAGGTAAATGAAAAACTTGATATTCTGACACTCTTTCCATGATCATCGGTTTTACCTTTTCGACCGCTATTTGGGATTGAACCCGATCGGAAGCAAGTGGAGCTTCTTCGGTCATCATTCCTCCTTTGTCACCTTCGAAATGAAAAGTAGGCTTCCCTAATAACCAGCTTAAATGGAGATTTTTCCAGGTAAAATTATGTTGGTTCGAGAGAAAAACTGAGGGATAGAGGTAAAAAAGCTGTTCCTTTTCATCCCAAACCCCCTGATATCTTTCTCTCCAGTCAAAACCACTCACGAAAAAGGATATAAGAAAGGGAAACGAACCCGCTTTTTGTGATTCGAGCACCATCAGGTATCCTGAGAAATCGGTGGTGCTGATGGTTTTTAATGAAGTCGATGGATCGAAAGGATGCAGGTAAAATCTCTCGCGAAGAAGATTCTGTCCGGATAGAAAGAAACGATTTTCCCCATGATTGAGAAGCAGCGCTACCTTCTCTACTGCCCAGGCCCGGTCAATATTCTGATAAACCGTGAGCCACACCTCATCGGGCATTATGGTTTGGGAGAGGAGAGCCTGAACCGATCCCGAATATCCCAGTGCAATCACCAGGATTATTCCGAAAAAAAGAACAATCCTTCTCATTTTTCCACCTCCTTGCTGAAACATTAATTCTCCACCATTAAGATGATCCTCAATATGGATCGACCGCCATGCTGCTTGGCAGCACCATGTGAGGAATGAAAATCAAATGAGCCACATGCCATGGCATGTGGCCCGTTACTTGTTACTGTAATTAATAATAGTGTGAAACTTTGAAGCTAAAAATTCAAGTCCTATTCCCCCTCCTTATTGGTGATTGATAACTATTTTACCCGAATATGATCGTTCCTACCATCCCCTGGTGAATGGAACAGTGATACGGGTAAATCCTTTTTAGCGATTTTCAAGATAAACACTCCTTATTTTTAGTATTTTCAGTGGGAAATGAATATACTACTTGGCCACCACTGGTTGTGTGACTTTCATGATTTTCCCGCCATCAGTTGATTCAACGGCAGTACCAACCAAATTTTCTCCAGAAGTGGGAACTTTTTTGCTTATTCCCGCTGGTTGCACTTTGGGGTCAAACCAAACTTCAGCAATTAAATTTTGAGTTTCGGGGAATGAAGAAACCGAAAGCGTCGCTGTGAAACAGGCATTGCTGATTTCAACGGTTTTCTCTTTTATGATTGCCTGTTCGGCATTGTCACCTCCATTGGTAACCAATACCTTCAATTTGCCCCCAGCAGGCAGATCGGTTTCACCCATCACCATAACCTTGCCGTTTTCTATAAAGGCTTTGGTGATCAGTAATTTCTGATATATTTCCAGGTCTTTTGAGGAGTCACTCTTTTTTTTGGCCGAATCTTGATCCTGACAACAGGGTGGAAGCTTGGTCTGCTTTTCCAAACCGAACAGACTGGTGGTTGCAACCAGAACAACGAGCATGAATACCAAAATGAATAGAAATGGTAATTTTTTCATAATGTGTTTCCTTCCCCCGGCGATTTTAATTAAGCCGGATTTAATTTACGACTTCGATCGAGCCGGTAATCATTCCCATCCAGCAGCTAAATTTAAATTTACCGGCTACCTGTGGGGTAAACTCCATTACACTGGTTTTTCCATGAGAAAGTCCGATTTGTTTTGGAAAAAAATCTTTAGCAATAATGGCATTGGTGCAGCCACTGGTTCCGACATCTGTGACTTCCCAACGGACCGGAATCCCCTTTTTGACTGTAAATGAATTGGGTATATATCCACGCGCCGATGCTTCCATTTTTATTAATTGCGTTCCTTCGATCATAGGTTCAACGGTCATGGCCAGATTCGCGTTCGATTTTCCCGATACAGCTGTGGGATTCAAAACAAGATCGTCCAAACTTGGCAGACCCATAACATTCAATTGTGAATTGACGTTAAATAAGACAAAAAATATTACCACCATACCGGCTATTTTTAAAAAAGTGTTTGCGTAACGAGGCTTTTCCAAAAATCGGAGACTGGAAATGCCAATGCTCAACAGTGGGGGAAGAGTACCCAGAGCAAAACAGAAGAGAAGCAGTGAACCCTGAAGAAAACTCCCGGAAAGGAGAGCCAAACCCTGGACGGTTATGGTAAAACCACAGGGAAGAAAAAAGGTCAGTGCTCCCATCACCAGCGGCATATAACGACCCCGGAAGCGACTTTCATCCACCAGATAACGTGTCATAAAACGGGGTAAGGTAACCCGGAAACCTTGTAAACGCTTTACTCCTAACATTTGAAGACCCAACATCGCCATGAGGACTGAAACCATGATGACCAAAATCGAGGAAAAACGCAATGAAAGTGAAAACTGCCTTCCTATCAATCCCAGTACACCTCCGCCCCCGGCAAAGGCAAGTAATCGTCCAACATTAAAAAGAAAGTGGGGTTCCATTTTTTTGAGAGGAGTATCCCGGTGAGAGTACAAATCATTCCATTGTTTGGCGAGGGAAAGGACCAATCCCCCAACCAGCGCCGCGCAGCTGGATACGCCGGCTATGAGACCAAATAGAAAAAAAGTGATCAGTGAGGATGTGGAATCAACCGAGACAAATTGAGTAAAGCCGGTTCTTTCGAGGAGGAGGAAAGCAACAATCACCATGATGGCAAAGCCCAAAGTCAGTAACCGGTTTTTTTTCTCGTTCTCGAAAGACCGCTCGGAAAAACGATACCCATCATCCTGAAAGAGATTGTTTAGCTGTTCAAGGTCGGGGTAAGTGTCTTCACTTTTGAGCACAACCTTCCCATCCTTTACTGAAGCATCGGCATAAACGATTCCTTGGCATTGTAGTAATTTTTTCTCGATAAAAATTTCACAGGCCGGACAATGCATCCCCTGGACATAATACGCCTTTGACTTCGCTGAAAACGTGGGTTTTTTCACTGACAAACCACCCCATTATTGATCGGCTTTAAAAAAGAGCATGAGGTTTTCCAGATCGTTTTGAAAAAGAATGATCTTCCCGTCTCTGACTTCAAGCTGTTCGCTGATGGGCACCGGATTACAATTCCCTTTTCCAGTCGCAATTTTATTTAGCGGATAAGAATTGCCACAAACATTACAAATGATCAGATCCTTTTCTTGATGAAAACCTTCTTGGGCTGGATAACACAGTTGGCAGGCATTGGCTGCAGCCCGGAAATTCCCTTTTTGATCCTTCACTATAAAAAAATAGATTGTCAATCCCGAGTATAAAGTGGCATGAAAAAAATGTATTGTATCATCTACAAAGATCTCTGTGGAAAGTGTAATTTCACCATTCATAATCGATACATTTTGCCCCTTCTGTCCAAGGAACAATTCGTCCGATTCCGCTGATACAAATGGAATCATGATCAATAGCACTACTAAAGTCCATCCTATATACCTGGTTGGGAGCTGCACCGAATATTCCTCCTCTAATCCTTTTTGAATTTTTGACTCTCTTGGGTATTATACGTGAAAATAATTGTATAGTATACTGATATAGTAAGTATTTATTAACCTTCAGTTTATCTCCACTATTTCTGTTTTCTTGACTTATTCTTTATATACTATTAATATTAGTATCATAGTAATCTTTGAAGGGTGGGATTCCGATGAAGAAAAAAATTATACTTCAAATAGATGGTATGACCTGTCCCAGTTGTGAAAAGATCGTCACTCAAACCCTCCAGGAGCTTCCGGGAACAGCTGAAATCACCATCAGTAAAGATGAAAGTCGAGGAATTTTAAAGATCGATCCGGCTCAAGTATCTCTATCAAAAATCATTACTGCTATCGAGGAAGTCGGATATCATGCCCATCTCATAAACGAAACCGACCTGACCGAAGATTACCAAGGAAACCAAGCCCCTTCTCTACCGATTTGCCCTTTTGTTTCCGCCAAAGATGGAAAAAAGACCATGAAAAGTGAAACTGAATCAAACCAAAATCAGCGGGTCACATTTTCTCTCTCAGGTATGCATTGCGCTTCCTGTGCGGCTCTCATCGAGCGGTCACTCACCAAAACCCCGGGGGTGGTGCGGGCAACAGTGAACTTTGCCGCTGAGAAAGCAACCGTATTTTTTGACGGAGCGTCGACCAGCCCGGCAGAGCTCATCGAAGCCGTCCAAAAAGCAGGTTATAATGCCCAGGTTATCACCTCTGCTGATCGGGAAAAAGAAAATCGCCGCAAGCAGGCAGACATCGCTGCCCAATGGCGAACCTTCCTTATCAGCCTCTTTTTGAGTCTTCCCATGATGTACTTTATGCTCTTGGACTTCTTCAAATGGCTCCCTGGCGCCTATAGTTTTCCTCCCTATTTCGGAATTCTGTCTTTCATTTTGGCTACCCCGGTTCAATTCGTCATCGGGTTTCGCTTCTACCAGGGAATGTGGTCAAGCTTACGGATGAAAACATTTAACATGGATAGCCTCATCGCCATCGGTACCACTGTTGCCTACGGTTATAGCCTCATTCACTATATCAGCCATATACTGGCCAACAGCAGCGTATTAGGGTTATTTGGCCGTAAGGTCCCCGAGCTGTACTTTGAAACCTCGGCTTTTCTGATCACTTTTGTCATATTAGGAAAATACTTGGAAGCCCATGCCAAAGGGCGAACCTCGGATGCCATTCAGAAATTGTTAAAACTCAAGGCTAAAACTGCCCGGGTACGACGAAACGGTGCGATTATTGATATTCCGGTTGAAAAAGTCGAAAAAGGAGATATGATCATCGTCCGTCCCGGAGAGAAAATTCCGGTCGATGGTGAGATCATTACTGGAAACTCATCGGTCGATGAATCGATGATCACCGGGGAAAGCATCCCGGTAGAAAAGGGACCGGGCGATACTGTCATCGGAGCTACTATGAATATTGTAGGAAGTTTCGAGTTTATTGCCACCCGGGTGGGATCGGAAACTATGCTCGCCCAGATCGTTCAGCTCATCGAGGACGCTCAGAGTTCCAAAGCACCAATTCAAGCTTTCGCCGATCGGATCGCTGCCTGGTTTGTACCCTCAGTGCTGGCCATTGCTGGTGGAACTTTCATCGTCTGGTATTTTATCCTTGGCTCGACCCTCACCTATTCATTAATGGCTATGACGTCAGTTATCGTCATCGCTTGTCCCTGCGCACTCGGGTTGGCAACTCCAACCGCGATTATGGTCGGTACCGGTAAGGGGGCTGAACACGGTATCCTGGTTAAAGGAGGAGAACCACTGGAAGCAGCCCGCACTATCAACACTGTCGTCTTCGATAAAACTGGAACAGTGACCAACGGGAAACCGGTGGTGACCGATGTTGTCTCGTTTGGAAATCTCTCATCGGATATGATATTACAGATTGCCGGAAGTCTGGAAAAGTTATCCGAACACCCCCTCGCTCAATCTATCTATCAAAATGCTCAAGAAAAAAATCTATCTTTAAACGAGGTAGATCATTTCCATGCCCTCCCGGGACGGGGAGTCGAAGGCAAAATCAATGGCCAGCATTATACGATTGGTAACCGAAAGCTTTTATCTGAACACCAACTTCCGGTTTCTGAATTCGTCGAACAAAACATCTCCAACTTAGAAGAACAGGGGAAAACAGTAATGATTCTTGCTGACCCCAATTCACTTCTCGGAGCAGTTGCCGTTGCCGACACTCCCAAGGAAACATCCAAAAAAGCAATTGATCAATTAAAAAAGCTGGGTATGACCTTGTTTATGATAACCGGCGACAATCAGCGTACTGCCCGTGCTGTCGCCCGCGAAGTCGGTATTTCAGAGGTCCTGGCTGAAGTACTCCCCGAAGAGAAGTCGAAGGAAATAAAAAAACTCCAACAAAGCGGGAAAAAAGTTGCTATGGTTGGTGACGGCATCAACGATGCACCGGCGATCGCTCAAGCCGATCTTGGAATCGCCATGGGATCGGGAACCGACGTGGCCATGGAAACTGGAGACATCATTCTGGTTAAAAACAACCTCGGTGACGTAGCAACCGCGTTGGAACTCTCTCGAGAAACCATGGGGAAAATAAAACAAAATCTCTTTTTTGCGCTTTTTTATAACTTGATCGGTATTCCCATTGCCGCCCGAGCCTTTGCTACTTTCGGACTGCTGCTCAACCCCGAATTAGCCGGTCTGGCCATGGCTTTGAGCTCAATTTCGGTGGTTTCCAATTCTCTCCTGCTGCGCACTTTTCGTCCCCGTCGAAAAAACTATCTCTCCATGGCAGCTCCTCTCATCATGATCCTTTTGTTTACCTGGATGTTCGTCGGTTTTGCCCGCTTCAGTTCCATTATGGGGACGGTGATGACACAGCTTCCTCCAGAGATAAATCAGGCGTTTGAAAAATTCCTGAACAACGGACAGGCGATGGTGACTTTTTCATCTACCGGAATACCAAAACTATTCTTTACCTCCGATTCGTTGAAAAGCCCAATGCTATTGGTTCAAAAGGGCTTATTTCCACCCGAAAAAGATGAAATGCTTCTTGGAGCTTCCGAAGCTACCATGATGATTCAGGAAAAACTGTTTCAAAACCCGGGTGACTCTATTCCAAATTTTTTTGGCATTCCCTTGATGAGAGTGGTTGGCATCTTGAAACCGACTGGGACTATTCTGGATATGTTTCACTTTATCACTCCGGAAACATCCAAGAGCATTTCCGGATCGTCTAAGTTGACCATCGGTTTCGCCAAAGGAACTCCAAAATTGTTCTATACCCTTGAAAAGAACACCATTCCCGCCTTGCTCCAACCTTTTATCTCAAAGGATGCGCTCCAATCGGTAATTCTAAATGGGAAAACCCATCTTCCACTCATACTTGGATACAATGAGGGTCAGATGATGATTTCTGAAAAGCTTTTAAAAAACGCTGGAGATATCCTTCCTGACTTCTTTGGTCAAGACGTGGTTGTTGCCAAAATTCTTCCCAAAACCAACACTTTGTTCGATGAATTTCATTTTGTAACCAAGGAGTTTGTGGTGAAAAAATAATGTGGTATTGTTTATTTCCCTGAGGGAGGAGAATTGCTATTGTGTAGAGATGTGATATATCGAACCGGTAAAGATGAGCGACTCTGTAACTATTCATCCAAAGTACAGGCGTGAGTTTCTAAGACTTCTAATGATTTTTATCTTCCCAATTCTTGAGGAATGAAATCTTTACAAATCCGTTCCACCTTTAAAGCGACATTCCGGTTATGGGTCACTCCGATCAATGCCATTGTTTTGAAGGAATTTATCGAAAAAGAAGGATAAATTGAAGCGGAACAGCCAATTTTCATCAATGTATTTTCTTCCGGAAAATTCTTCTTCGCTTATGTTGACGAGGCTCGAAGTGTTTCCATTCGTTCTGGATTTTCTTATTGGTTTCTAATTCCGGATTGGATTCACTATACGAAAATCCAAATTTCATGGCGGTTTTAGTGATTTCATACACCATGAGAATATCCACTCCTTTATTCCGGTACTCTTTTTTTACCCCTGCCAGGTAGAAATCAAGAATGTGATAGGTTTTCAAAGCTTTCAATAGATACCAAAAACCAAAAGGAAAGAGTTTCCCTCGGGCTTTTTGCAAGGCTTGAGAAAAACTGGGCATGGTTATCATAAAACCTATCATTTCATTGTTTTCGTTGGCCACTGCTTTAATAAAATCGGTTTGAATATAGGGGAGATATTTTTTTATATAGTAGTTTTTTTGCTTTTCAGTGAGGGGAACTGTCCCATAAAGATCTGCATAGGATTCATCGATGAGGTTAATTAATTCCATCCCTCTTTTAAGAACTTCTTTTTTGGTTTTGAATTCTATAAGGTGAAATCTATACCGTTTTTTAACCCATTCCGCCGATTTTTCCAGATTCTCAGGAATCCCCTTTTCATAGGGAACCAATGTTTGGAATTCTAAGGAATCGATAAATTTTTCATAACCGCACTTTTCAACTAAATCTGGGTAATAGGGATAATTATAGATGGTGGCCATAGTTCCTAACTCGTTGAACCCCTCAATCAACATGCCAGCTGGATCCAGGTCGGTAAATCCCTGAGGACCAGTACAGGTCGTCATCCCTTGCTGTCTCCCCCACTCCTCAACCGCCGAAAAAAGCAATTGAGCACTTTTGAGATCATTTACGGTATCAAACCATCCGAATCGAATATTCTTTTCCTGATACTTTTCATTGGCGATATGACTGATAATTCCCGCAATTCGTCCCACACACCTCCCTTGGTGGAAAACCAGAAACAACTTCGTTTCACAGTTTTCGTAGGCTGGGTTTTTGGCATGAGAAAAAATGGCGATTTCATCCCGAATCAGAGGAGGAATGTAATAAGGATGGTCCCGATAAAGACGGTGAGGATACGTCACAAATTCTTTCAGTTGATTCGTGGTTTTTACTTCTTTAATTTCCCAATTCAATGAATTAGAGTCCTTTTATTTGATTATAGGTTTTTTCATGGGCATATTCCATGTTGCGTTTATTCAATAAACACCGCTGAATACCAATTTTGTGGTTCGTCTTCGTTTTTCAAGGTTTCGAGCGGGAGACCGAATTTTCTGACGGTTTTATAAACATCTATGCCTACACTATGGAACGCCGGACGGGCTTGTTTGGGATTGACACATTCCTTACCTTTGAACCCAGCACACTCCTTACAGAGAGCGCAATCACTTAATGAAAAAGCAAAATAATAGCCATCCAGGAATGCCTGCCGCTCAATAGCAAAGGAAATTTTTTGAGATTGTACTTTATCGGTGGAATGAATAATAATTCCCCAGGAATATTGTCTAAAAATTTTTTTATATTCCCAGGGTTTCAGTGACCCCGACCGTGAGGGACAGGTGTTCCCTTTCCCCCAATCGTTACATCCAAACATGCATTTCAAAATGGTGCGTGGATCAAATTTGATATCTTTCACCTGGAAGAGGACAGCGTGATCAGCGCCCATATTCAATGCTAAATCGAGATAGGTTTTATTAAAATTATTTATCAAAGAATTTTCCATTGTGTATTTCAAACACTCGGTATCAGTTTTAATAAATTAAATACTATAGCAGATTAATGAATATTATCAATATCTTAAAACTGGAAACAAACCCTCAACCGTTCGTTTGAACACAAAATAAGGGGGTTGATATTTGATAGGATTCACTTACAATGAAATAAAAAAAGAATCATTGGATAATCACATGGTAAAAAATTTAACCCATCACCCGGTAGTTATTTATAAAAACGGATCGGTTTTTCTGATTATAGAGCCAGAAGGTCCTGTCCCCCGTTGCAAGGAGGAACGCGTTCAAATCGGAGAAATTGATGGAATACCATTCACGAACACCCGCTTCGGAATAGTCCAAGATCTTCCAGAAAAAAAAGAAGGAGTGTTTTTAATTGTCTCACCAATCGTTGCCAACGCACTTCCTAAAAGAGATGATCTGCTGGTGCCTGATGATCTGGTGAGAGACGACCAAGGGAATATCATCGGTTGTCGGGCACTAGCTCGAGTAAGCTGGTAGGGATGTGAAAAGTTCTCTTGGTAAAAAAATCAATCCAGTTGTTTTTTTAAATATCGTAATGATTCACGCATCATCCTCTCGAGCAGATTGTCAGTATAATCTCTCCCCAACTTAGGTCCGGGAAGCTCCAAATAACCAATCACCGGAGAAACCGGGATGATATCCTGATTGTCCAAAAGCAGTGTGTGGATTTTTTTCACATCGACAATACCTCGGTCAAGGTTTTCCGATTCAAATCCAAAAGTGTCATTATAGATCTTATCAGTATTTTTAAAATGAAATTCATACATATAAGGGAAAGAAGCAGTGAAGTAGTGCATATTATTCTCAATGATCTCTTTCTTTTCATTCACCCATCCATGGGAAACATCCGAACAATACCCGAATTGAGTTGTACTTTCTGGATGGGAATGGTGATGTTCTACCAATTCGTCGGCGATCATTTTTAATTCTGTTGTGTTGCAAGGAGGTTCGGCATAACACGACATCGGCTCCATGGTAAGCCAGGATAAACCATGCTCTTTCGCATAATACATCATCTCTTTCATGCCTTCAATATAGGCTTGTATCCCCTGACTCCGAAACTCGAGACGATCGCGTAAAACACCACCCATCGATGAACCGGCAGCCGGACATCTCAATATCTGAGCAATTTCTATCAAACGCCGGTAATTCTTAATCGTGATTTGGGAAAATTCAGGATCTTCAGTCATAAAACCACCAAGTTCTCGATGAGAAGTAAAAATACTGGATATTTGAATACTCCTGGAATCTGCCGCTTCTTTCAAGCGTAAAAAATAGGAATCGGATAGAAAATAAAACTCGACAAAAGTTCCTAATTGGAGATAATGAATGCGTTCTTCCGCCATGAGGTCGAACAACCATTCAAATGAATACCGGTAATGAATGGGATCGCTTTTTACTCCTAACTCAACAATTAGATTTTTATTGGATCGTGAACGGCTATTATTCATCGGTATCATCCATTTCCTAATCTATAGTAAAAACACATCCGATAGCATAAACATCATTCAATTTTTAGTGATCAGATGTTTTTTGTCAACCTCGGTTCAAATGTTTTATTGAAAGAAAAATTCCCAACCAGAGCATTCCATGTGAATTATTTCTTGTAACAAAAGCATAAAAATTCATATTGGATGGAAAAAGAATGTGGAAGGTTGCTAAATAGTAAACTTTTTACATTTTACTTTTCACTGTATTTTCAGGATAGACCCTCATGCCACGTTGTGACACCATGTGAGTATGGAAACACCAAAATGTTGAGGTGTTGAGAGGTTGAGGTGTTGAGTTGGAAAAAAGCTAATGGAGAAAATTTTTTTACGACTCACTCCTCATGACTCACGGAATTTCCAGGATAGACCCTCATGCCGCATAGCGGCACTAGATGAGAATGAAAACTTTGAGGGTCTATCCTTTCAGTTTTAGTCTTTTCTGTTTTTCAATCTTACGCCGTAGGCTGATATCCTGTCGGAGTTTACAGGATAGACCTTCATGCTGCTTTCGCAGCACCAGATGACAATGAAAACTACGACGCAATAGATTTTTATGGCGGGTATCGATACCATCCGTCATTCCCGAATGTATTAATCGGGAATCTAAGTCTTTTTTACTTTAGACCCCTGATAGAAACATTCAGGGGTGACGATTAACATCGAATCCTGTGACAGTTTCCAGGATAGAACGCCATGCCGTGAAACGGCACCATAGGATATGGAAACTATGGCAGTCTATCCTTTCGATTTCTGTTTTATTTTTTTAATTTTCATCTTACGCCGTAGGCTGAAATCCTGGGTAGTTTCCAAGATAGTAAACTTGCGGTAAGAAAGCAGAACCAACGCTCAGACTGCCTTTTCAACTTTGGCAGTCTGAGCGGATATATTAAATATTACTTCATGTGACTTACATCAAGGGAGACGTTTCCCAATAATAAACCTTACCGCTCCAGATAGAAAATCCCTCAAAACTAATAGCGACCGAAAAGGTCGGTTCGGGAACTATCGGATAGGTGATATCAATAAACCAATCGCCGGCTCCAGAGTAGGTATAAAGATAATGCTTGCCACCAATTCCGCTGGAAAGATCTTGCTTAAACCAATATACTCCAGTTGGTACATTGTGCCCCTCACTATTGGCTTTCATAATGGCGATATCTCTTGCCACATCAACTCGTTCAGCAGGTATCGGAGTGGGAGTGGGGGTGGGGGTGGGGGCTTGACAGATTCCATAAAGCCAATATTCATCGCTGGGAACCCCAGCCACGGTAACTGCTACGCGTAATTCACTCGCTGGCAGTGAAGCAGTCGGCACGATCGCAATCACTTCATTATCTGACCAGTAAGTGGTTGCTGCCACGATTCCATTCATGATCACCGTGCTGGTCCCTTTGTCGTCACCGAAATTCCGACCATAAATCATTAATTGGGTCCCAGCTTTAACACAGGACGCAGAATAACGAATGGATGCAACGTTTGGATATTGCAGTGGTGTTGGGGTTGGGGTGGGGGTTGGAGGGGTACAACCCATAATAATTGCAATTAAAACCAATACACTAATTCCTAACAACATTCCGTTTTTGAATCTCATTTGACAATCCTCCTTGTTAACGAATGTTATTTTTAAAATTTTGACCGGTTGAACCTGGTTTACATTCTTGCCCCAATGCCCTTAATAAAAGATTATTGTTCTATAATAACCCACTTTCAATATATACTATCATTAAATAATTTTATTGCTTTTTTATAATATTATACTATATTTTGTTTATTAAAATTCTGAGCTAGTGCTTTCGGTATTTTATTTAATATATCGGCATTTAAAAATAATTCTTGAGATCCGTAGCAGAATATGTTTTTGACCCAAAGCAGAAATAATGGGCTGAAAAAAACTACTGAGAATATTTTTTATTCCTGAAATACAATCCGATATCAATAAAAACCATGGCTGCATTTAACATATAGAGAAAAATCACCAGATTGAAGTCATATACCATTTTATGAATGATTCCTGAAATATATCCGACAAAAATGATCAAGAGGAAAAGAACGCTTTTCCCATGGTTATTCCGAGAAATATAGGATTTATATATTGAAAACGGCCAGGCAGCCCCAAAACAAACAAGCATTATCACTTCAAAGACACTAAGATCCATGAAGTCCTCGGCAACTTTTTTTAGCAGAGAAAAACTTTCCCTTTTTTTTAATCATTCTTATAAAAGGAGGCCAAGTTTTTATGACCTTCCCTTTGTTTTTCCTTTTTCCCAAAACTTCACTTTTTCAATAGACACATTCCCTTGCAGCCTGGGCATAAATTTTTAGATTTTCAGGAGGAGTGTCAAAAAAATGATCCGCACAGGAAAGAATATAACCTCCATCATAACCGACCTTTTCAAAAAGGGTGAATACCATTTTTCGGATTTCTTCGGGAGTACCGACCGTCAATACATTATGTTGGTCCATCCCCCCGATGAGTGCCAGCCGATTCCCAATTTTCGCTTTGAATTCCCACGGCTTCTGGTTCCCTCCAATACTTGTTGGAGCCAGAGTTTCAGAGGCATCGGTTCCATTGGCAACAATGTATTCTTCTATCCCCCTGGTTCCTCCACAGGTATGATAGGTTATTTTATATCCCAGGGCATGAAGGGCATCATGAAGTTTTCGGTCGTAAGGAAGGCAAAACTCTTCATGAATTTTCGGGGAAATCAACGTTGAAGAAGCCGATCCACCACCGGTTTCAATTAAATCGAAACGAGCTCCCTTCATCGATTCGATAAATTGTAGTTTTTTTTCAAGTAAAATATGAAGAAGTTCATGTACCCATTGAGGATTATCATAGCATTTTAAAATAAGTTCATTGATATCCATCAAACAGGCAGCGTGTTGCCAGCATCCAGCTTGATCACCCCAGACAAAACCGCGCAGAATCCCTTTGTCGCCAACTTCATCATACATTTTTTGGACTGGTTTGAGATTGAGTTTTGGAACCGGCATAAATTTTTTGATCAGTTGGATATCATCTTCTTTTTTGATGAGGTACTCGGTTTTCCAGGTGGTTTTCGCATCGCCTGCCGTTTTGTAGGTTAAAATTCCTTGAGGAGTATGTATGGTATGATGCAAAACAAAATAATTCGGATCGGAACTCACCACCTGGACCTCTTCTTTCCACTCCGGGGTATTCAAAAGAGTGGCTTCGAGGTCACTCAGCGTCGCCTGAGAAAACTGTCCGACATCTCCAAAATATTGGGCAGAAGCATCGAGTCCGAACCGAGCGAAAGCTTCAAGGTCACTGATTCCACCGAGATAAGAATCAAGGTGATATTTCTGCCACTGGTGTACAGTCACCGGCAAACGATCCGGCTTTTCCCGATTGAGAGCATACAACATTCTTTCTTTTGAGGTCATGGGTAGGTCCTTTCTATACATTCTATCTTTTCGATTCAATTATAAGATAAAATTAGCCAATAATATATGATTCAAAAAGATAAAGCAAATTGCTGTTTATCCTTTTTTATAACATTTTTCCAGAATAGAAAATATTTCTTCTTGGGTAGCCACCCGTGGATTCACCATATAATCGGGTAATTTGAGAGAATCTTCGGTTATCTTATCCAGCTCACTTTGTCCAACTCGTAAGTCTTCAAAGCTCAACCACATACCTATCTCTTTTAAAAAAGTCGTGAGAGCTTCGGCTGATTTCTCAGCAGCAATTTCATCGGATACCATTTTTAAATCAATTTTAAAAATCCTCCCAATCATAGCAAACTTAGGTATCGATGAGTGATAAGTGTATTTCATAAATTCAGGATAAATGACGCTGAGTGCTTCACCATGCATTACCTGTGGTACATTTCCTCCAACTGCCATACCAATACCGTGTGGAAGGGTTGTTCCAGCATTGGCAATACATAATCCAGCCAAGATATCAGCCCAAGCCATCTGAGAACGAGCGATCTGATCGGAGCCGTTCTTCACTGCCCGAGGAAGATATTCTTTAATTATACGCATGGCTTCGATGGCCAGCATATCTGTATAGGGATTCGCCTTCTTATGGATAAAACTTTCAAAAGCATGAGAGAAAGCATCAAAACCCGTAGAAGCTGTGATATGTTCGGGAACGGTCATCATGAGCTGGGGATCTACAATGCACTCTCGAGGAAATAAGAGAGGATCGACTATAGCTGATTTAAACTTTTCATTTGGGTTGGTAATCACTGATACTGCCGTCACCTGTGACCCAGTTCCAGAAGTGGTAGTAATCGCAAGGTTGGGAAGAGTTTGAGAAGAAAGATATTTTCCACTAAAAACCCGATAATCCCATGCTCCCCCTTCATTCACCGCTTCAATGGCTATGGCTTTGGCAGTATCCATACTTGATCCACCACCCATACCTAAAATCACATCCGCTTTGAATTCCTTCGCCATCGTTGCTCCATGGTTGATACTATCTGTAGTGGGATTGGGGACAACACCATTAAAGTGGATAACCTCCACCCCTTCATTTTGAATGAAATTGATAACTTTCTGATTCACTGGCTGCAAAGCCGGGGATGGTCCGGTGACCAACAAACACCGTTTCCCATATTTTTTCACAATTTTCCCGATCTTTTCAGTTTCTCTCCAACCAAAATGAATTCGTGTCGGCTGATAATATTGAAAGCTGTTCAAGGTTTCAATCCTCCAGTTTGAGAATATTAACCAACCAATTCATTATTTTCTGCACATATCCTTCTCATCACTACGATTTCACCGCACCAAAAGTGAGCCCTCGTACCATATAACGTTGGAATATCCAGGCCAAAACCAGAGGGGGAATAGCGGCTATCGATGCTGAAGCAGTAATATATCCCCAAAGGATCTGCTCTTCGGTAATAAATCCGGAAATACCCACCGGGAGCGTCATCGAAGAAGAAGAACGGGTGAAGATCATGGCCAGAAGAAATTCATTCCAGGCAAATATAAAACAGATCACCCCAGTTGCCACCAGACCAGGTGCAGCCAGCGGGAGGACGATACGTCGCAGTATTCCCCAATGGGTACACCCATCAATCAGTGCGCTTTCTTCAATTGATTCCGGAATTTCATCAATGAATGACTTCATCATCCAGACAACAAAAGGAACATTTAAAATGAGATAGAGAATAGGTAAAATAAGTTTGGTATCGATCAAACGGAGTGAAGCAGCAATTAAAAAGAGAGGAATCGAAGCGACAATAGGTGGTAACATGCGGATGCTTAGAAACCAGAAAAGAAGTTTATCCCCTCCTACTTTGAAACGAGCAATTCCATAGGCTGCCATGGTTCCAATGAGAAGAGACAAAGCCACATTGCTCAAAGACGTAATGAGTGAGTTGAATCCTAATTTGGGATATTGAGTATTAAAAAAAACATGGAGATAGTTTTTGAAAGTGGGAATGAAAGCCCACTTGGGTGGCATAGCATAAATATCCACTTGGGTTTTTAATGACGTCGCAAAAAGCCAATAAATCGGAAATATAAAAAAAGCCAACGCCAATACAATAATGACATATTGTCCGAATGTTTGAAAATTTTGAGAAACCCTATTTCTCTTGCTCATTTTTGAATCTCCACTTTATATACTCTTTTTGGTCTGAGCCATGATACGAATAAATACCCTGGTCATAAGAGTAGCCAGGATAATCATCACCACTGATAAAGCTGCGGCATATCCCATATTATTTTCAAAAAAGGCCTTTCTCCATATGTTATAAGAAAGTACATCGGTGGCGTTTGCCGGTCCTCCCCGGGTAATCATATAGATAATATCATAGGTTTTAAAAGCATCTAAAGCTCGAAACATGATGACAATAGTCAATATTGGTGTCAACAGCGGGAATAATATATACTTAAAGACCTGAAAACGGGAGGCGCCGTCGACTTGGGCGGCTTCAATCGGTTCCGCTGGCAAACTTTCCAATCCAGCTAAAATGATCAGCATCGCAAAAGGAGTCCACTGCCAAACATCCACGAGCATGACACTGATGAGGGCGTTAACCGGAGCCCCCAACCAATTCACTCCTGCCAAGCCGATGGATTTGATTAAATAATTGATGATCCCCAGGTCATAGCTCAACATGAGTTTCCAGATCAAGCCCACCACCACTGAAGCGATGACCGCTGGCATAAAGAACACCACACGTAACCAGCGGACCTTGCTCTTAGCAATGAGAAGAGAAAGACCGAGACCAATTAGGAGTTCAAAAAGAACCACCACTAAAATAAAAATAAAGGTGATCATGAGTGTTTTGTAAAAATCATTGCTTTTGAACATGGTTATATATTGCCCGAGACCAAGAAAACGCCGCGGTATGGTGGGAATAATCGACCAGCGATGAAAGCTGACAAAAAACATATAGGCAGTCGGATAAATAGTGGTCACCAAGAGAATCAATACTGAAGGAGCCACTAAAATTAAGCCGAAAAGCTTCTTTTTGTTAGAAAATAAACCCTTCTCGATTTTTTTCTCTTTGGTCACCGTCATCGTATGGTTACTCACGAATACATCTGCCTCCTTTGATAACCCTAATAAAAACGAAGAAAACCCCCGAAGATGAGTACTTCGGGGGTTTTAAAGGATTACGGTCTGGCACCAGTTGCGCTCGGGTTATAACCGGCATTTTCAGCAATGTCGTATACTTTACCAGCAAGACTTTTTAGACCAACGGTTGCATCTTCACCGAGTAGAATTTCATTCAACCCAACTGCCAACGCCTGTTCAACTTCGGTCCAAATCCGGTCGGTTCCACGCATTGCAACGTCGGATAGGGCTTCAATAAGCAGCGGATAGTAGGGGAAGGCTTTGATGATATCGGGATTCTGGGCAACCGAGAAACGGGCGACTGAACCTCCGGCTAATGCGAGTTCAACCGATTTTGGTTTACCAGAGAGGAACTGGAGAAGTTGGAAAGCAGCTTCTTTGTTTTTAGAGTCGACCGAAAGTCCCATTTGCCAACCACCAAGACCCTGTGGTCTACCGGCTGGACCACCTGGTGTCAGGGCAAAGGCAACGTTTTCTGAAATTTTTGATTTAGATGGATCAAGTAATACTGGAAGGTAGGCATTCCAGTTAATTCCATACGCTGCTAACCCTTGTGCCATTTGGGCGTTGACTTTATCGTAATCGAAATTAAGAGCATCGGGCGGCATATAGGGTAACATCTCTTTCAGAATACTCACCGCTTTAATTCCGGCTTCTCCATGAAACCGAGGATACCCATTATTATCATAAATTACTGCCGGTTTGGTTCCACCGTAGCTGGCTAAAATCGGTACAAATGTTGCCGCCATAGGGTCGGAAATCCCCAGAGGAATCGTGAGCGGTTTCATATCCGGTTTGAGTTCAGCCAGTTTCTTTGCATCAGCTAAAAGCTCTTCCCAGGTTTCCGGAGCTTTTGCCTTGCCTTCGCCATCGACTAACCCAGCATCTTTGAAAAGATCAGTCCGATATTGGGCGAGGTAGACATCAAATTTGTACGGGACTGACCAGAGAATATCCGGTTCCTTAGCAAAACCCGCTCGATATCGTCCATAGGAATCGAGAATGGCAGGAACAAAATCTTCCATATCATAGTTAGGATCAAGTAATTCTTTTTTTGCAAACCAGGTATCGAGATTTTCGACCATTTGTCCTTCAACGTAATGACCAAACCAAATATATGGCCAGGTCAATACATCATAAGCCCCAGTATGAGCGGCAAATGCAGCTAAATGCTTAGAAAGAAGATCTGTCCAGGATTCATCGATCACTTCAACTTTGGCTCCGGTAAGTTGTTCAAACTCTTTGCAAAGAACTTTGTAAGCATCGGTGGTCGGACCCGAATGCGAGGATAATACCAACTTTACTCCATCCCATTTCTTGAGCCATGACGTATCCTCGGCATATACGCTTAAGGATAGGATGAATAAAATAACCACTACTAATATGATGGTGAATAGATATGATTTTTTCATGAGAAAACCCTCCCTACTTCTCAATGTTTTTCTTATGAACTCCTTGAAACACAAAAATTGAACGTGTAGCCAATACTATCCCAAAAAACTCTTCGGTATATATTTCACCTCCTTTACATTGATGAAAATATCTAACACGGAATGAATTCATCCTTTCTTCAAAAAAATTACTATTTACTTATTCGATATTTTTCACCGGCGGATAGCCGTGGTTTCAATTCCACTTTTAAAATTACTTTTTTCGGATTTTTCCTTCTCTTTTTCATACGCGATACGAGAAGTTCAGCAGCGGTTTGACCCAATAAAAAAGAAGGTTGGGCAATGGCAGTGAGAGGTGGTTCAATAAATCGAAACCAAGGGAGATCATCAAAAACGACCAGACCGATTTCCTCCGGTACTTTGATATTTTTTATTCGAAAAGCTTCCAGCGCTCCCATAGCCATCGGACTATTACATGCATATAGAATCGAGGGTTTTTTGGTCAATTCTAAAAATTTCAGTGCGGAATGGAATCCGCCCGTTTCCATAAAATCGGTGATTTGGATAAAGGAGGGATCGATGGGAAGTTGATTTTCGTTCAAAGCAGTGATATAGCCCTCATATCGATCTTTCCCAGTAGTGGTATTGAGCGGCCCTGAAATTATCCCGATTTCTCGATGGCCCAATCCGATCAGGTATTCCACCATTTGCTTACTCCCTTCGAAATTATTGACCAGCACTAAATCGGCTTCAACTCCAGATACGGCTTTGTCAAGGAGTACCAAAGGAATATTCCGCTCTACTAAAAACTTAATATGTTCGCCCTGGTCGCTTCCTGGAACCAATATAATTCCATCAACTTTTTTGCTATAAAACATTTCACAGGCTTTTTCTTCTTTTTTTATATCGTACCCGGTATTCACTACCAATACATCAAAGCCATTTTTCCCCAAACAAGTTTCAACACCCTGAAAAAGGTCTGAAAAAAAAGGACTTTTCAGATCACAGAATATCAAACCGACCGTACCGGTTTTTCCTCCCCGAAGACTCTTTGCAATACTATTCGGGCGATATCCTAATTCTCGAATAGCTATTAACACCTTCGCTCGTGTTTCGTGGGAGACATACCGGGTATTATTAATAACATGGGAAACTGTTGCCGTAGAAACTCCAGCTCGTTCAGCGACATCTTTAATCGTATTTAATCTCATAAAAAAACTTCACTCTTTCTTCAACAATAAATTTAAACGTTTACGTAATCGTTTTTATTATTTTAAATATCGTTCTCGACATTGTCAATGTCTCCAAGAAAGAATTTTCGTTAACAAAATTTTTAAAAATCGCTGAGACATATTCGAAACCAATTCCTTTTTCAGCTATAATACAGGCATAAAAATTTGTTTAGGAGGGGAAATCAACTGATAACCAACTCTTAAAAATGTTGCAAATTCCACCCCAGTAAGCGATAGGAGGTTTTTTCATCAACCTTTTTCCAAAACAATTTGCCTCCCTCCCCTCTTCAAAATATTTCTTGATCATATTCGCAAAAAGGAAGGTGAATATCATGAGTACGAACAATATCGATCGGTTCTCTCAGGCAGAAAAAGCAGCTCATTGGCTTACTGAAACTCTCGAAGATCTCAATCGCCAGGCAGCTTCCTATGGTGAATTGGTTCACTCATTGGAAGAAGCCAAATCTGGACTTACCGCGCTCCAATCCACGACTGAAAACGCCATAGCCAGTCTTCAACAACAAATCATGACTTTGGATACTCTCAAAAGCGGTGAGTTCATCGATCGAGTAAGTATTTTATCGGAAAATTTGGCTCGAGCTCAGGTCGTCTTTGAAGAAGCCTTAAATCGAATCACCGCATTTATCGGAGATTACACATCCACCCATCAAACTCTATTTAAGACATCTCAAGAATTCGTTGAAGAGGGGAAAAAATTATACATTGAAGTGAAAAATCTCGCCGATACCCTTCCCATCGAAAGTGAAAAGATGTTTACTCAATTGCAGGAAAAATGGACCGAAGATATGGGGTCGCTGAATACCACCTTTCAATCGGCGAACGATACCTTTTCTCAGCTGTTTCGTTCCTTCGAGGAAAAACTTCTATCGACTCAAGCCCTTCTTGACCGTCTTCTTCCGTTAGGACGCTCGGTCACTGACGAATTTGCTGAAAACTTAGAAAAAGCTGTTTCTGATATCAACAACCGGCTCAATATTGACCAGGAAAATCTTCTTACCCGTCACCAAGAGAACAACCAAAGCCTGTTATCCGGTTTTACCAGTGAAATAAAAGCGGTTGGCGAGATCTTTTCCACCCAAATAGTCGAAACCACCCGGCAGTCTCGTGAAGAATGGGAAGCTTTATTCACCTCTCGGACCGAGGAGATAAAAAATGCTTTTTCTGCTGTACAAAATGCGCTTCTCAACCTCGAAAAAAATATTCAGGTTCAAAGCGACAATACCAACCAGAAAAGTGAAACCTTACGCCACGACATCACCCAAGCAATTGAAACTATCAATCAAACCCATCAGTCCCTGGCTTCGATTCTTGAAACCCTTCCCACTACCTTACAGGGCATCAGCGAGCAAACACTCACTGACTTCAAAGAACGTCTCGACACCGCCCTCAAAGAAACCGAGCGCGATTGGCTCACCGAAATCAACACTACCAAGGATCAACAAATTCAGGAACTGACCACCACAAAAAAGGACATTATTGACGCAGTTTCTGGAACCACCAGGGGAATCGGAATCAACCGCGGCTTGCTGGTCTTGAACATTATTCTCTCGACCGTGGCTATCGTCATTGCAGTGATAAAATAAAAGCGGTAAAAAAATAAGGAGCAACTCTTGGAAAGTGAGGGTTGCTCCTTATTATATAAAAAAGCTATTCCCTCTCGATAGATGGAAACGTATTATCGTAAGTTATGCTTTTCCATTACTTCCTAACAGTTCGCATTTGTCAATGTACATTTTCTTCAGTTCATCGCGAGCTGGTCCCAAGTATTTGCGAGGATCAAATTCTTTGGGATGTTCAGCTAAGTACTTTCGTATCATAGCGGTCATGACCAAACGTCCATCGGAGTCGATATTGACTTTACAAACCGCTGATTTCACCGCTCTTTTAATCTGATCTTCGGGAACACCCGCGGTATTTTCGAGTTGCCCACCATACTGATTGATAATCTCAACATATTTCTGTAGTACCGACGACGCGCCGTGAAGAACGATTGGAAAACCGGGAAGACGACGCTCGACTTCTTCCAGAATGTCAAAGCGAAGAGGAGGAATTGCTTCACCAAGTTTTACTTTGAACTTATAAGCTCCGTGAGAGGTTCCGATCGAAATAGCCAAACTGTCCACACCGGTTTTACTCACAAAATCTTCCACCTCTTCGGGACGGGTGTAGTGGCTCATTTCTGAGGAAACATGCTCCTCGATTCCCGCCAATACTCCCAGTTCACCTTCTACCGTGACATCGTGAGCATGGGCATATTCAACTACCTTTTTGGTAAGAGCAACATTTTCATTATAAGGAAGAGAGGAACCATCAATCATTACGTTGGAAAATCCATAGTCAACGCAACTTTTAGCAAGTTCAAAGGAATCGCCGTGATCCAAGTTGAGCGCGATCGGAATATTGCTTCCCGCCTCCCGAGCCATCGCCACCGCACCCGGTACCATATAACGAAGCAGCGTCTGGTTGGCATACTGACGAGCCCCTTTTGAGATCTGAAGGATCACCGGTGAATTGCATTCTACACAGGCATTGATAATCGCTTGCAATTGTTCCATATTGTTAAAATTGTAGGCGGGAACGGCATAACCGCCCTTCATTGCCTTTTTAAAGAGTTCCCGGGTATTAACCAAACCTAATTCCTTGAAGCTGACTGCCATGTTGTTTCCTCCTATTGTATTAGATTTTCCTGATTCGCCATTTAATTAATTCTGAACCTATATTTTATCAATCAGATACATTATTCTCAACTTTTTTACTCAAAAAATGGTGTTATAAATTTCAAAGCGTAATTCACATTTGAGCAAAGCATTTGACTTTTAGGGAATGAAGTAAGCTGAAATAGGAGAGGAGAAGAATTAAAAATCCAGAAGAAAATCCTCATATGAAAAACCCATGCAGAATCCAATAGAACCACTCGTTATCTTCGAGATCAAAGTGAGTTACTTAATCAGACATGAGAAGAAAAGCTGGTGCCGGGAGCGGGATTTGAACCCGCACGGGTTTACCCATACGCCCCTCAAACGTACGTGTCTGCCAAGTTCCACCATCCCGGCATGCGAATGAAATTATAGCAAGGAATAGGCTCCCCGTCAACGGAAAGGGAGAAATATTCGAACGACAGTTCCTTCCCCCGGTTGGCTCTGATGATGGATTCGTCCACCTCCTCTGTTCACAGCCTCTTTAACCAGATACAGCCCTGTTCCCTGGCTTTTCTTTCCAGTCGCTGAAGAATAACCAAATGGTTCAAAGATAACATCCTGCATCTCGAGAGGAATACCATTCCCGGTATCCTCCACTTGGCATACTAAATTGTCATATTGAATGGAAAGAGTAATGGTTAAGGAACCACCCGGTCGATTAAATTTTATAGCGTTGGAGATCAGATTGGAAGCGATAATGAAAAAATCCCCTCGATTCAAACGAAGAGTAAACTTCCCTTTTTCAATTTCATGGGAATGAAAGAGAATCTGGATCGTTAAAGCATTGATATCCAGTTGCCACGAATCCAGCACCTGTTGAATAATCTCTATAACATTCTGAGCATTGGCGAATTCACTGTTACCGGGAGCCATTCGATTTAGTAAACGTAGTTGTGAGGTCACTTTCATCAACCGTTCGACTTGAGAATCAATTTTCCGACAGGCTTGAAGAATAAAAGGGTCAGTGGTTTCTTCCAACAAAAGTTTTATATATCCTTCCATAACAGTCAATGGTGTTTTCACTTCATGCCATATAGCATGAATTAAATATTGTCTATCACTCTCTTCTTTCTCCCGAAGCCTTAAATCAGTCAAAATAAAAAAACGGGTTCCCCCGTTTTGGGTCATCCGTATTTCAATTTTCATTTGACCAATATTGATGGTTTGGTTAGGAACAGTCATATTCAACAGAAGCGGACCAAAAACCGGAAAATCAGCAAGAGAAATTTCTGATTTTTCTTTTTTCATAGTTCCAGTCAATCGTGCAAAGCTATGATTGTACTGAAGTAAATCATTCTCTTTATCTAAAAAAGCAGCCGCCAGAGAAAATTGATCTAACAGGTCAAGCAGATTAGTTCTCAACTGTGAGAGTTGGGCTCGAAGAAAGTGAACATGGCCGCTCAAATCATGCAAAACTGAAATATAATCCTGGTACTGATTCGATAAACCTGCTTCGGTTATCAGCGATTGAATGGTTTTTTTTCGTTTTTGCGAGTAATGATTAGAAATAAAAAAAATAGTGATAAATGAAAGAAAAAAAATGGTCAGAATCAAAGAAAAGAAATTTACATTTAATATCAAAACAGTACCCCGCTCCCAAAATATTTTTCATATTTCTTTATGATCCATGAATATTTTTCCTTATCTAATAAGTTTGTTATTTGATATTGTATCACTTCACCCGGATAAAGCCTTCCTCTTCTATTATATTCTGCCCTTTATCACTCAGAATAAAATCGATAAACCGCTTCACTGCTCCCTCGGGCTGCTGAGACGTATAAAGATATAAGTTCCGGCTGAGAGGATAGAGTCCATTCCGGACATTCTCATAAGTTGGTTCTATTCCGTCTAAAATCAATGCCTTAATGTTTCGGGTTAAATAACCAAAACCAACATATCCGATAGCGTTTGAATTCCTGGATACTTCATCGAGAATTGGTCGGTTTGAAACCAATCGTAAAACCTCGGGAGCCATTTCCTCTCCTTTTAATATGTGTTCGTTAAATATTTCAAAAGTACCAGAGTTTGTATCTCGTGAAATTGCCACTAAAGGTTTATCATCTCCACCCAATTCTCTCCAATTGGTGATAAAACCGGTATATATCCTTTTTAACGTCTCGCTCTGAATTCGATCAATGAAATGGTTTTCAGGATAGACAATGATCGCTATTGCATCCAAAGCAATTGCGTACTGCTGAATATTGAGCCCCTTCACCACTCCTTTTTGTTTTTCATTTTCTTTCATTTCTCTTGAAGACATAGCAATAGGTACGATCTGGTCAAGAAGCGCCGCTATGCCCACGCCCGATCCCCCACCACTAATGGTCACCTCGATATCTGGATTTTCATCCATAAATTCCTCGGTAATAATCTGCATGATCGGTAGAGCTGTTGTTGATCCCTGTACATCAATTCTTTCCTTCGCCTGAACAGTATTCACGAAGAAGAGAACAATAAATCCCCCCAATAGGAGAGATCGCAATTTATTCATCCTTTACAACCTCCTTTAAAGTCTATCCTATAAATACCGTGAGTAGTGAGTCGTGAATAGTGAATAGTTAAAAAATCTCCCTCATCCTCACCCTCTCCTAATATTTTCCCTCTCCTCACCGTGGGGAAGAGTCAGGGTGAAGTGGTATTTTCATCTTCATATGGTGCTGCGAAGCAGCATGACGGTCTATCCTGTAAACTCCGACAGGATAGCAGCCTACGGCGTAAGATTGAAAAACAGAAAAGACTAAAACTGAAAGGATAGACCCTCAAAGTTTTCATTCTCATCTGGTGCCACGCAGTGGCA
>Ga0172365_10000312_pt1 | contig 31528 bp, 20 predicted proteins | sample LakKivSesite48cm_FD_114535 | JGI IMG/M metagenome (GOLD analysis project Ga0172365, IMG submission 114535) | Sediment microbial communities from Lake Kivu, Rwanda - Sediment site 48cm | ecosystem: Environmental > Aquatic > Freshwater > Lake > Sediment | place: Rwanda: Western Province, Lake...
AATACCTGCGCCAGTTTCACCATTATCTTCGTTCTGAGCAGGCATGACATGATATTCAGCCAGAACTCAAAAAGCCGTCTTCTGAATCCAATATTTAACGGAAAGCCAAGATGATAATAAGGTGGGTACTTCCTCTTCTTCATTCTTAAAAACGCCCCTCTTTTCTTGTTATCGTACATGTGTGAATGCATGCGGACGGCATCCTGAACGCTGACCGGTTGTAAATTGACTATCCCCTCTTGCAACATCAGATCCAATATTTTTTTCCCGTGTACTGAACGGGTCACCACGATGGAGAATCCTTTACCTCTCTCCTCATATCGTGGCGCCCAGGCATCACCCACCGAAATATCTGCAAATTCATTGGCAAAATCGATACACACCCGGCAACGGTTCATCATGTGAAACGGAATGAGATAGTTGGCGTGGAACTTTGGGAGTTGATAGACCTTCCCGTTTTTCATTTCCACGCGCATGCTTCCGGGCCATTCGCCATGCCTGAACTGAAGATCGACAATGTCATGGTAATCCTTTTCACCATGTGATTTCAGAAAACTGATGATAGACGAGAAATGCAGGTTCAACCCGCAATAGGGTGCGATGATGTACTTTATCTTTTCAACTGAGGGATGACCTGCCATCTGTAATTTGCGGATGGAATGAACCTGGCAAGGAAGTCCCACGTATGCCAGTCTGCCATCAAATTTCTCCAGTTCAGGCAGAGTCTCATTTACCGGTGATACCAGATACTTGCTTTGTGCCGCAGACACTATTTCTTCGTGTGTTGTGGCAATAAATGACCGGGGCAACCAGGGTTCTTCCTTCGACATGCCGAGTACAAGAGCACCCTGAATCAGTTTTTTGTCAAGCAGCCAGCTCAACGTGGCTGAGATCACCCCGGCGCTGCCACCCCGACGACGGATGGCCCGATCAGTAGCATACCCTATGGAGAGGTCAAGATAGGTTCCGAAATAAGGATGGTGCGTTCCCTTTCCTTCGAACACAAAACGGTCTAAAGCCGGGAAATCCACGTCCTGGCCGCTGCAGGCCTCCCAAAGTTCCCCGGCAAGCTCTTCATCGAGCGGCTCGACGATATGAGGTAATAACGTTCCCGTATAGCCGGTGAAATTTATTTTGCCCCTGCCAAGACCCACACAACTGCCACAGCGCGTGCAAAGATCGTGGTTGATGACCTGTTGTAACTTTTTTGCGAAATTCATCTTATCATGCTGAACTACCGGATGGCAGAACAACTTCCGTTCTTATGCTGAACTCATTTTTGCCAGGGACCGGGATGAGATCCTTTTTCTCAATCGTTAACAATTCTTCCGGGACGAAGGCACCTGCGCTCGACACATGCCTCATGGAATAATGCGGTGCCCGGTAAAGCTTCATACCATTTAACCCTTTACCGGTCATATGGTCGTCAATGACCAGTTTATCATCATTTATGACAATAGTTCGTTTAAAACTCACCGGAATGGAAGGGCTCCCGAAAATCATCATCCTTTTCAACAGGGGTATCAGTTTGTATCCAAGGAGCAGACCCGATAACCTTAAAATGAAATGTTTAAAAGGTGACGGCTTCATCCACGCGTGTTTTGACATCCTGCCTGCAACGGTGACGACATCCTTTTGGTTCGCGACTTTGTATTCCTTATCCAGCCAGTGCGTGATGGCCATGCTTTTCCTGCCGGTCCTGGCGCGCCATCCGTAATCAGCTTCTCTCACGCCTTGAACATCGAATACGTTGACGATACCACCCTTTTTTGCATTAATAAAAACACTAGCCTTTCCGGGGCGGTGCATGATACGTATGCCGGCATTGGCCAGATAGCTGTCGTAATGGTCATCACAGGGCAGGGACATGATGTCGGATGTCATCATCCTCAGGTAGGGTAAGCTCCTGAAACACGATGGGTATACATAATGACATGCATATCTGTCATCGGTCCGGTTAAGATAATGATCCGGGTCATTGATCTTCTCCAGCAAGCGTTTTACCACCGCTGCGGCAAGGGGATCATTACCGGCAAAACGGGTTAGGCCGTAAGGTACCAAATAGTCGGTATTTCTCGCGTTGATCATCACCGGGGTATGACCTGAGACGGATATCATCCGTGCTACATAAGCCACGGCGTTCCTGATGGAGGTGAGAGCCCTGTCATCATGCGTTGTTTCATAAAGATCCCAGAGACAATCAATGGTCACGGACAGGTAACCCGTATCGGGTCCGCCGTATTCGGTGAACCACCCTTCATCGGACTGGGACCTGTAAAATGCGTTTAATCTCGTCTCCAATGCTTTCGCATTGATTTCAATTCCCACGATGTTTTGACACAGCGCCAGACCGGCCAGAGCAGCAGCCTCCTGGTTGGTGGCCTCTCTTTCATGATGTGACAGCAGCCAGTCACATGATTTTTGCACGGTCCGCATAACCTTTGCATCTTTCACCATGTTATCACTTTCTTTCAGCACTATGCCGGCAGCATAAAGACTGAACGCAGTAGGAGGGAATCCGGCCTCATAAGGATAGTATTCGTTGAATGCGCCATTATGCAATTGCTGTGATGCCCAGAAACGCAGGCAGCCGTCAATCCACCGCCGGGCCAGAGGATCCCGGTACAACGGGTTATCATTCCGTTTTTCGTGGTACAGGGCATGGATCACCAGCATGCCTTGTTGCAGAATAACGGAGGAGAAGTCGCGGATCTTATAATGCCAGAAATTGCGGTCGAAACTGCCGAAGGTCGGGGAATCCTCATCCCTGTCGAGCTGAGACAGTATCCGTGGGATGTGATGTCTCAGAAAAACCCAAAAAGCACTATCATTGTATTCGACCATGAATCATTCTTTTGTTTGAAGCAGGAAAAAGGGCAATCCTATCAATGCCGGGATGATGATCCTGAACAATGAGATGATGCCCACACCGGCCAGGGCTTCATAAGAGGCCAGATGCCTGAAAAAACTGATGATCACCGCATCACGGGGGCCGAAACCCGCAATGGACACGGGCACCGCCCCGGCAATCAGCGCTATGAAACTGCCTGCATAAATCATGACAGGTGATATCCTGATGCTGAACATCTGAAAGATCATGACCAGCCCCAGTCCCTGAATGAACCACAAAAGTACGGAAATAGACAGATATTTGGTGATGTCACGGTTAACAGCATTGAAGGCCGCTTTCAGGCGGAAATAAAAAAAATTGTCCCCTTTCTTTTTAAGATACCCTGAGAACCGATTTTCAATGTATTGAGACAACCGTCTGCGGTAAATGTAAATGAAGGCCAACAGGATAAAGGAAAGAAACAGGACCGGCAGGGCAATATCCAGGACCACCGGATGGTCCCTGAAAATGATGCGGTAAAGTGCGGCTGAAATAAAAAGAATGATCATAATCGCCAGCGCATCCAGCATTTTCTCGAGCATGACCAAAAGCAGTGTGGCTGTCTTCATGTTGTATTTTCGCATCCAGGGTATCCTGACAATCTCACTCATCTTCCCCGGTATGATCAGGTTGGCACTGTAACTGCCCACGACCTGTTTGAAGGATGCAGACATGGAGAACCTGACTCCACCGATATTACCCGTGAGGAGGTTCCATCGCCAGGTGGCGACCAGAAGCTGGGGAACAAATAGGAATAAAAACACCAGCATCGGAAGAATCCTGACCTGCAGGATATGTTTGGAGAGAGCGGCAAAATCAATCCGCTTATAGATCAGGAAAAGAATGATAAAGCTTAAAGCGACTGAAATGAAAAACTTGAGATATTTTTTAAGCTTTTTCCCTATGGGGCTTTGTGTCATCTCTTTCTTTTTTCTGATCATTCGTTACCAGTTCTTTTTCCAGTCTACGGATCCTGTACTGGTTCTCTTCGAGGATCTTTCTGTTTACCGAGATCAGATCAGCCAGTACGCCCAGAAAAAAGAACAGCACACCGGTGAGGATCAACAGGGATGTCAGTATGAGGCTGGGCAAACGTGTGCGCTCGGTGCCGATAAAGAAATAGATCAGCCACCTGACGCCGATGAGGAATCCGGTCACAAAGCTGATGCCTCCGAAGAAGAAGAAAAACTTGATCGGTTTATACGTAACAAATATCCTTATTATGGTCATCAGCGAAAAGCGAATATACGACGGCAGGCTCTTAATCAGGCGTGAGGGTCTGAGATCTTCATTGACGCGTATGGGCACAGATATGATGGCCATGTTCTGCTGACCGGCCTGAATGATGGTTTCAAGAGTATAGGTGTATTCGTTGAAGACATTCAACTGCATGAGCGCTTCGCGTGAAAAGGCCCTGAAGCCGCTGGGAGCATCTGGGATATCGGTTGAGCTGGCCAACCGTACCACCCAGCTTCCCAGACGCTGCATCCATTTCTTGAAAAGTGAAAAATGACGGATCTCACTGATGGGACGCTCTCCTATCACAATGTCGGCTTTACCTTCCAGGATGGGTTTGGTCAGCTTGGGAATGTCATCGGCGTTGTACTGGTTGTCAGCATCGGTATTCACCACCACGTCGGCACCGAGTTTAAGGCATTCGTTCGCACCCGCCATAAACACCCGGGCCAGACCCCTGTTCTTCCTGAACGACAGGATGTGGTCAACGCCCATCTCCCTGGCCACCTTGACCGTTTCATCCGTGCTGCCGTCGTCGATAATCAAGACCTCAACCCGGTCGAATCCTTCTATTTTTTTTGGCAGGGCCCTGAGAGTCACGGGAAGGGTTGTGGCTTCGTTGTAACAGGGTATCTGAATGATCAGTTTCATGAATGATGATTAAGGGTATCGTTTATCAAATACTCAGAAACCAATGCCACCGGAGACTTCGTCATGTATTCCGGATGACAGGCATTACTCTTACAAATATAGCTTTTATTTTTTTTGATTCTTTTCCTTCTCATAAAGCCACATGGCATCCTTTCGCAGCATCTCTTCCACCGAGATATTTTTCACTCTTGCTTTCCTTTTGATTTCCTGAAACCAGATGCTGTCGTTCCTGATTACCTGTTCAATAAAATAGATCCTGTTTTCCTGTGTTGAATCTGATATGGCCTTTTTGTCAGCTTCTTTCTTTAACAGATCATACACCTTATCTTCAAATCCAAAGGCAAATTTGCGCAAAGTGGCGTCGGTAGACAGATAAATGATGACATCACTTTTTTCGATCTCGTTCAATACATTGACCTGCTTTATATCACAACCTTCGACATTTTCGGGGGTATAGGACTGAGCAAAATAATACCAAAACGTGTTGGCATTGAATAACCTGGATGCGATGCCTGTGCCGAAGATATTCCAGTAATAACTGTCGGCCATGGTTATGACATTGGGTTTATAGGTTGCCGTATTCTCTTTGAAATAAAGCTTCGGGTAAGCCATCGGATAATGATGAATGTCAAATAAAAGGTTCATGCCTTCCGACAGGTCGTTATCCGGTGTTCGCAAGTCATTGGTCACATCAAATCCATTCCACCCGAAGTCAGTCATGGTAAGGTGTTTTATATGCTCAATGTAATGAATGATCGAATCCACGGCGATAGCTACACCATATGCGCTCCAATGAATACCACATTGGGGGTAAAGGGGATAAGTGGCACTATCTTTCATCAGAATAAAATAGTTGTTGAAATCGATATAATTGATCCCTTTTTCCTTGAATGACTGTAATAAATATTCATAATTGGATATGGATTTCCTGCGCGGATGAAAATAGTCGGGTATATATTCAGGGAAAAAAGTGGCTTTGCCCGGTGCAAAAATGATAATCATATCAATACCTTTTTTCTTTAATTCATCCTGAATAAATTTTATTTTCCGCACTTTTTCATCCAACGAGTCTTTTCCTATGAAGTCCCTGCCGAGATAGGCTTCGATATAACTTTTTTCATAGAGGCAGTTGTTTTTACCGACCACCACCTCACTTGCTCTGGCTGTTCGGAAGAGGGAATAAACTATTTGATTATTTAATCTGACCAACAGCTTATGAAAACCGATATGTTCTTCGAGGTACTTATTAAAAGGATCCTGAAAAGTATCGGTGAAGAAGCCGTGAAAAGTGAACGGAACACTTTTAGCAGGTATATAAGCTCCGTGAAGGGCTTTTATTTTGAAAGGATGGAAAATATTCTGCAGGACAGGCAGAAATAACATGATAACAATAACGATAAATACGGTGTTTTTCAGCCTGTTCATAGCACTTTCAGAATCTGAAATAAATAAACGGATTAAAGCCGGTGGATGTGACTGAGGCCAGACTGACTATGAACAAAACGACCGAAGAAGCCGCCATTGAGAAAATGGCGTAGTTTTTTTGCACCTTTGAATAGACCCTGACATGCCATTGTTCAATGGCTTTAAATCCGCCCCAGAAAGCAAAGAGAGCGCCCAGAGCAAGCATGGTCCAGAACTGCGGATCAAAGGTAAGGGATGACGGACTGAAATTGAATTCAAACATCGTCTGAAGATACATCCAGGCATAACCCAGATTGTCAGACCTGAAAAGAACCCATCCGATGAGGGTGATAATAAAAGTAATGACGATGCTGGGTATTTTGCCTATTTTCTTATATACCTTCAGAAGGAAGACCCGGTCGGCCACCAGGAAAAGGCCATGGTAGGCGCCCCACACGACAAAATTCCAGGCGGCACCATGCCATAACCCGGAGAGCAAGAATACTACCCAAAGGTTGAAGAACATCCTGGCTCTCGGCACCCTGTTACCGCCCAGCGGAATATAAAGGTAATCCCTCATAAACCTGCCCAGGGTGATGTGCCACCGGCGCCAGAACTCGGAAATGCTTTGCGAGATATAAGGACTGTTAAAATTTTCAGGGAAATCAAATCCGATGATTCGTCCCAGACCGATGGCCATATCGGAATAGCCTGAGAAGTCGTAATATATCTGAAAAGCATAGGCCAGAACACCTATCCATGCCAGAGGTGTGGTGATATCACCCTGACCCATGGCGAAGATCTTATCGACCTGCTCCCCCAGCACATTGGCTATCAGAACCTTTTTAGCCAAACCTATGGCAAAACGAAAGAAACCCGTTAGCCGGTTATCGACGGTCTCATTGGCCGACCGGTCTTCGATCTGATCGGCTATCTCGTGGAACCTGACAATAGGACCGGCGATAAGCTGTGGAAACATCAGAATATAAAGGGCATAGTCCCATACCCGTTTGAGGGGAGGATGCACCTTTCTGTAAACATCAATGCTATAAGTTATTTTCTGAAAAGTGTAAAACGAGATGCCTATGGGAAGGGCTACCTTGGTCCATGCCAGATTCTTAAAACCAAAACCGGTTAAGACAGCGTCAATATTTTCAACAAAGAAATTCGAATATTTATAGTAAATCAGAAGACCCAGGTTAAGAGCTATCGAACACCCGACCATTATTTTCTTTTTAGAGCCGGATGACCGGTTCATCCATTCAACCAGATAGAAATCAGCAAGTATGGAAGCCAGAACGATGAATATCAGCGTCGGCGCTCCCCAGGCATAGAAAAAAATGCTGGACAGCAGTATCAGGATATTCTGATATCGCTTGTCAATAAAAAAATATAACAGCAAAAAGAATGGAAGGAAATATAACAGGAATAAGCTGCTGCTGAAAACCATGACAATTTGAATCTACCTTCAGATACGGTTTATAAAAGACGGGCAAATTTAGTGTTATTTTTTTAATGACTTTTTCTCCTCTTTTTTCATTTTGGCCTCATGTATTCTCTTCTCAACCCCATTGTAATCCGGAAATTCAAGGTATTTGTAAAATTGTTGTGTGGGTTTCAGTTTTCCAAACGATTCCCAATAGGCCTTTTTGGTCATGGATACAAAATGAATAGCCCCGTTCTTATATTGGGCTATTTCAAAATTATTATGTGCCACCATCACCACTAATAGAAACAACAGGGCAATCCTGATAATGATCTTCCGCTTAAGTATCCATGTAATGAATCCTGCCAGGGGCAGGGCCAATATACCGTAAGTGTCGATAAAGGCCCTCAAACCGAAGCTGCCGCCATACCACCAGAAACACCACGAGGAGATAATGTAAATATTCAAAACCGCAAAAACCGTCACAGCCAGAAAGGATTCCTTTAAATATTTCAGCAGGAAAGGAATCCCGATGATTGAGAGCATCATCAGGGGCGTGTATAAAAACCATCCCTTGCGGTAACTGAATAACACATTGACAATTTGAGGGTCGTTGAAAAAAAACCAGGCCCGGTCACCATATGAAAAGAAAAAATAGGAACCTGTGATCTTATGCCAGTAAAGAAATTGGGGAATCCAAACTATAATAAAAACCACCATCATCAGAAGGATCTTCCATGACGAGCGCAATAAAAAAATAAGGCGTTCGCGGAAAGATCGTAAAGAGGTCACACCCCACAGGAAAAAAAGAATAATGACGAGTCCATTGGTGGGTCGTATCAGAGTGATGAGACCCGTGATCAGCCCAAGCAGAACGGTTGTGAGCCAGGCAGGCTTTTCGATCCATTTTATCATTAGGTACAGGAAGAGAACCACCAGCGTAAAATTGTAGGCATGCGACATAGGAGCTTCTGTGGTCGCGTAATATAAAAGATTGGTTCCTATGGCGAGAGAGAATAGTGTTATGGAAACCACCAGGGGGGAGAAATACCTTGAAAGAATTTTCCTTAAAAAGATCAACCCTATGATAATGTAAAAAATGCAGCTGGCTAAAAGTGCAATTTTATACGGTACAGTATAACCATTGGCTTCATAACCAAAAACAGGGGCGACTAAATGAGCTGTCAGGAAGAAAGGAGAATACAGCAATGATAGTCCGTATGTATACTGTATAATTTTTTTATTATCAGGGATAATTTGAAACCATACCCTGTTCCTGTAAAAATCAAGATTCTTGGAAATATACTGCAGTGTTAGGTCATTATTTATGACCACCGCCGGTAAATACAAATAATAACCCATGACATCGCTTTCGATGACTCTGTTGGGCTTTTTCCAATCCTGGGCAATCCCTATGTATAAAAGAATAATAAGAATGATTACCCCGTTTGTGATTCCCGGTAAATAGCCGATTAAAGATTTTTTGCCTACTGACATTCCACCGTATTTATCACCTGGGACACCTAAAATTTTCTCTCATACACTTCGACCATCAGGTCATCCAGATACACTGAAGCCTTTCCCGGATTCCATACATAAACCTCAAGATTATCGCGTGGTGTCCGGGGAAAAGGGGTCATGTAATCCATGGTGATTTTGTTCCATTCATCGTGGTTGAGATCAAGACCGGAGATATCACTGGTCCTGTATTTATAATTAGCTCCTTTATGCTGGAATGTAACGACCAGAAAAATAGATTTACCCTTTAAATCCTCCACCGGATAAATATATACGCTGGTTCTTATCCATGCATGATCCTTCATGGTCAGGTCGTTGAATCGTGCTTTTATATCAGGTGTGAATTCAAGGGTACTGTCTATTTTCAGCGATGAATGTCCTGAATGGGCAAAAGCTGTGGAGTAATGTTTCAGAGCATATTCCGATCCGTCGATTTCAAAATCAAGATTACGCAGGATATGCCCGTCATAATCCTCAATGTCGGTAAACGTATCCGTATCGGTATAGGATTGTTCTGCCAACAAAAGCTTTTTATCCTCCGGGCTGACTTTGGTTTTGCCAAAAATCCTGGCATAATATGACCTGGTCATTCGGTAAGGGTCCAGGATACCATTCAGGATTTGCCACGTCTGGAAAATGTTCAGAATTATGAAAAATGACATGATCAATCCGATGCTTATCCTGACAGGTCTTCTCCCTTTTGCGAGAGCGTCCAGGAAGTACCCAAGGGGCAAAGCCAGTATGGCATATGACTGTATGAGATTTTTCTGACTGAAAGTCTCACCGCCCCACCATGTTGACCAGCTGGATACGATATACAGATTAATGACAAAATAAACGAACAGGGGGAAGAAGATGGGTTTATTTCTTTTGTAGAGGTAGTAAAATCCAATAATCGGGAAAATCATGACCGGTGTATAAATAAGCCAGCCTTTTCTGAAACTGAATAAAAATTTTAATGTCGGCGGGTTGAGGAATTCGAATCCTTCACCGGCATTGCCGCCATAACTGTAGAACATGAACTTCCCGGTGTAAACCTTGTAATACAGGAGCTGCAGGAATATGATCAACCCGGTAATCAGGGCGGCTGTGATAACCTGACCTTTCTTCCTTCTGATCAGTTGCAGTTTTTCCCTGACAGAGTTTTTACCCGTTATTCCCCAAAGCAGTGGTATCATCACACACACCACTTCGGGGGGCCTGATAAGAATGATCATGCCTGCAATGATACCCATCGCCAAAGCGTACCTGAACCCAGGTGTTTCATGCCATTTAAGGGTATACCATAGAAGCCCGGCATATAAGGTGAACAGGTAATTATGGTTCATGGCATTGGCACCATAAAATCCATCATGATAAAGAAAATTGGTTCCGATAACCAGGATGATCAGGATAAAGGCGGTCATGCGGTCATTAAAATAATGCAGGAGGACTCTTCTGATAATAATAATACCTGCCAGGGTAATGAGTATACTCCATATCAGAACGGCATACTGGTAAGGCGCGGAGAAACCATCGGCTGCGAAACCGAAAAGTAATGCGATCAGGTGTCCTGCCAGGAAAGCAGGCAAATACATGATAGCCATGCCCATCGTGTAACGCATGACCCAGTCGCCGGAGGGCAACTGGACAGCCTGATAAAAAGTGGCTGTATTATGGTACATGTCAATGATATGGTGAACCACTGATACATCCTTCAATCCGAGATCGCCGTAAAGAAATGTGGCAGGTAACCATAAATAATAGCCAAAGACATCCCATGATAGAATATTGGAAGGCAGATAAATAAAATTGAAAAGGATAATAATGAATCCGAGGAACAGTGCAATGGTCAGTGACAGAGGAGTTTTCTTCATAGTCAATGATTTTTTCTCCTGAGACTTTTTGTTTTTATGAGGCCTATCCTGTTAAAAAAATAAATAATGGAAACCTTTAAAACGCCAATGGCATAAATCGTACTGTTCCTGATATTGATGGAGGAGGCTTCCTTAAAATATTTGGTGGGACATGTTATTTCAGCTATTTCATATCCGGCGTAAAATATCTGTGCCAGCATCTGGTTGTCGAAAACAAAATTATCTGAATTAGCTTCATAATCAATGGATCTGAGTACCTGACTTGAGAATGCCCTGAAACCTGTATGGTATTCCGACAGCTTCTGATTTAACAGGATGTTTTGGATGAATGTCAGTAACCGGTTGGAAATATATTTTATGAGCGGCATACCTCCCTTTAAGGCTCCCTTGCCCAGGATGCGTGATCCCAAAACGACAGGATAAAGATCATTGGCAATGATGTAAGCCATCGAAGCGATCAGCTTGGGCGTATATTGATAGTCAGGATGAAGCATGATGATAATATCAGCTCCCATCTCAAGGGCTTTGTTGTAACACGTCTTCTGATTGCCGCCGTAACCTTTGTTGGTTTCATGAATGATGACATGGCTGATCCCGACATCCTGTGCCACACTGACCGTATCATCGACACTTTTATCATCCACCAGGATGACTTCATCCACGATATCAAACGGAATTTCATTGTATGTCTGCCTGAGTGTTTTACCGGCATTGTATGCCGGCAGAACGGTCACCACTTTTTTACCATAGATCATATCAGGCAAAATATAAGATCAGGGCAAAAATAACAAAGATGTCAGAACCCTTCATCATCAAAGGGATTTTTCCTGCCTGCTTTAGCCTTATGCTTTGAGCAGTCAAGATCGACCGATATGGGTCGCAAAGGTTTTTCAAAATCGCCCTGCGATACATCGAGGGTGGTGTCGGCATAGATTTTTTTCATGTAAATGGCCCATATGGGCAATGCCATGTTGGCGCCCTGACCGAGGGCCATGGTACGGAAATGTGCCGCTCTGTCTTCACAACCCACCCAGATGCCGGTGACCAGGTCGGGGGTCAGACCCATGAACCACCCGTCGGAGTAATTTTGTGTTGTTCCGGTCTTACCGGCGATCGGGTTTGTAAAACCATATTTCAATCTGAGCCGGATGCCGGTGCCTGTTTCCACCACACCTTTCATGAGCTCAAGCATGAGGTAGGCTGTCTCCTCGCTCATGGCCTCATGTTGTTCCGGTATGAAGCTCTGTATGACATTGCCGTTCTTATCTTCAATACGAGTGATAAAAACAGGCTGCTTATAGATGCCTTTGCTGGCGAAGATGTTAAAAGCCCCTACCATTTCATAAAGTGAGAGATCGGCCGAACCGAGGGCGATGGAATAAACAGGCGGAATGTCACTGGTGATGCCCATTTTATGTGCCATCATCACGACGGCCTGGGGGGTATAACGTTTGATCAGATAGGCCGATATCCAGTTATTTGAATGAGCCAAAGCCTCTTTCAGGGTGATCATCTGACCCATTTTATATTCCGATGTGTTTTCCGGCTCCCAGATATCCCCGTTGTCAAGCTCTATACTGTATTGGATATTAGGTATCTCGGAGCAGGGTGAGAAATCGCCCTCCTGCATGGCCAGCGTGTAAAGAACCGGCTTGAAGGTGGAGCCCACCTGACGCTTGCCATAAATCACGTTATCGTATTTGAAATAACGGTAATCGGGTGCACAAACATAAGCCCTGACGTAACCTGTATTGGGTTCGATCGACATCATGCCTGCACGAAGAAAATATTTATAGTACCGTATCGAGTCCCACGGAGTCATCACGGTGTCGATATTTCCCTTCCACGAAAAAACGGTCATTTTTACCGGCGTCCTGAATGACAGCATGATCGAATCGTCGGGCATGCCACCCTCCTTCAGACTGCGGTAACGGTCACTGCGTTTCATGGCCTGCATCATCAGATTATTGATCTCCTTTTTGGCCTCACCGGGTTCAAAAACAAACGGTGCATTCGGGTATCCCTTCCAATGCTGAAAAAATACCGGCTGAAGTTCTTTTCCAAGATGTTCATTCACCGCCTTCTCAGCATACTCCTGCATCTTTGAATTGATGGTGGTATAAATTTTCAAACCATCCTTATAGAGATTATAGGGTGTTCCGTCAGGCTTTACATGTTCATTACACCAGTCATTCAGATAATTCCGCAGGTATTCACGGAAATGCCTGGCCATGCCGGTGGTATGATCCATGATGCTGTACCGTGACATGTCTAAGGGGGCGGTATCAAGGGTGTCGAACTGCAGTGGTGTGATGAATCCATATTTAGCCATCTGACGCAGCACGGTGTGCCGCCGTGAGAGGGCACGGTCGGGATGGCTGACGGGGCTGTACCAGGAGGGGGCTTTCAGTATGCCTATGAGCAGTGCCGACTCATCAATGCTCATCTCGGAAGGATCCTCATCAAAGTAAGTCCTGGCTGCTGACTTTATACCATAGGCCTGGCTGCCGAAAGGAACGGTATTGAAATACATCGCCAGGATCTCATCCTTGGTATAGTCCCTTTCGAGCTTGGTGGCCGTCACCCATTCCTTTAACTTGATGATGATGGTCTCAAGCATGTTACGGTCAGGTTTACGAGGGAACAGGTTTTTCGCCAGCTGCTGCGTGATGGTGCTGCCACCGCCACGCTGTCTGCCCGTGAGCACGCCAAAAATAACCCTGAAAACAGCCTTGGCATCCACACCCGAATGCTTCCTGAAACGGATATCCTCGGTGGCGATCAGAGCATTCACCAGTCCGGGGGATAAATCGGTATAGTGAACATTGGTCCTGTTCTCGACATAATACGTGCCCAGAACGACCTGATCGGCCGAAATGATTTCAGAGGCCAGGTTCGACTTTGGATTTTCCAGTTCCTCAAAGGAAGGCATGAAGCCCAGCCATCCCCATAAAATGGCCGTGAACAGGAAGACGATAAACAACACCACCCCTGTATAAAGAAGCCAGAAATTCCTCACGTACTTTTTATAATTGCCCTTATTGTTCATATGGATCACAGGATCTCATTCATGATCAGTGTTTTTCAAGTCTCAGGCCTATATCGGCGATGCCTGTCAGGTCTTCGGTTCGCATGGCCTGCTGGATGGAAAAAACATAGGTTCCCTTCGCAGGAAAACGCACCAGGCGTTTAAACAGGAAGCGGTTATCCTTTATTTTGCCCAGGCCACGACCCAGCCATTTCCCCTGACGGTCGGCAAGCAGGCATTCGATGGTGTCGCGGTATGTTTGTCCGCCCGGAAACCGGCTGTCGATAAATAAATAAATATTGGCATACGGATAATCGGTTGTATTGCGCACGCCAATGTAAAAATCATTATAGGAAACCGTGTCATTCACAACAATTTCAAATCTCTTGGTTTCATACCTGTTCCAAACATCCCTGTCGAAATGACGGTACTCATCATAAATCCTGTTCTGATCGCATCCGTTGAATATCGGCAATGCGAATAACAGGTAAAAGAAAAATACGATGATGGCCGGTCGATGAAACATGAGGTTATGTTTGGTGATGAAGATAGCTTTCAAAAGCGGATGCCTGATTGGTTCAGTTCATCAAAACGTGTAAGGTCATCCTGTCCGACCACATTTTCGAAATCAACCAATTTTTGTTCCTTGATATCGGAAAAATCCTCCAGCTTATCAGGATAGTCCCCTTTGTTGTTGCGGCGGATGATCTCGCGCACTTTTTCAATAGGGATAGCCAGAACATTGGCTTGATCATCGATGTACGAATACCACATGACCTTTTTGAAAATATCCGTTTTCTGATGGATGGCTTCGCCTCTTCTGGTCTTAAGGATGATCTCGTTATTGGGAAATTCCTTGAGGGCATCGAGGTAGGTAGCATACTCAAAATTAAGACAGCATTTAAGTTTGCCGCATTGTCCCGTCAGTTTTTGAGGATTGAGTGAAAGTTGTTGCACGCGGGCTGAATTGGTAGTGACGGAGCGAAAGCGTGTCATCCAGGTGGCGCAACACAGTTCGCGGCCACAGGTGCCTAAGCCGCCCAGACGTCCCGACTCCTGACGTGCGCCTATCTGCCGCATTTCAATGCGCACCTTGAATTCTTCCGCCAGCACCTTGATAAGTTCCCTGAAATCGACACGCTCGTCGGCAGTATAGTAAAATATGGCTTTGGTGCCGTCGCCCTGGTATTCCACGTCATTAACCTTCATTTTAAGATTCAGCCTGACAGCGATCTGGCGCGCCTGTAACATGGTGGCATCCTCCCTTGCAACGGCGGTGATCCATTTTTCAATGTCCGACATGCGTGCTTTACGGTATACTTTCTTGATCTCTTCAGCCTTGGGATTGACTCTTTTCTTCCGCATCTGAAAACGCACCAACTCCCCCTTCAGTGACACGATGCCGATGTCATGCCCGTGAGCGGCCTCCACAGCCACAATATCACCCACAAATATCTCGAAACAATCCGGCACACGGTAAAAATCCTTGCGGCTGTTCTTAAAACGGACCTCCACGCAATCAAAAGGTCTCTGACCCGGCGGCAGGATGACATCGCGCAGCCAGTCGTAAGTGTCGAGTTTTGTGCACCGGTGATCAAAAATATCATTGTTCACTTCATAGAGCTTGGGCTCCGTCCAGCATCCCCTCGACAGGAAACGATTCTGACCATTTTCTTCTGGCATCTCCGGCATGTCACTTACTCTTGATAAAACAAAAATACAAAAATTTACCCGCCTGTCACGCAAGCTTCATCTTCAAAAGCTGACCTATCTTCAGCGATAAATCCATAAAAAGAATGGAAGGATTGGCATTCCGTTCGATATGGTAAATGGCTTTGTTAAGTTCCTCGGCGAATTGAAAGCCATTGGCTGAATTGACATAAGGTGCAAAATTCCTGACAAATTTTTGTTCTTCATTATTCAACCTAACGATTTCTTCATGACCATATTGCACGACTAAGCAATCCCTCACAAATTGAAGGGAATAGTTAAGAAACTGTTTTTGTCTTTCCCTGCCTGCGGTGGCCATCTCACCGACAAATTTTTCAATCCCTGCTATTTTCTGCTGGTAACACAGGCGCATCCAGTTACTGAAACCTTTGAAATGATCGCCGTAAACCTCGGGTTGCTGTAATATCCTTATGGCTTCGGTGTAATTGCCGTCAGCCAGGATGGCGGCATCGCGGAGTTCATTGTCGGGCTTTCCCGGAAACCTGTTTTTCAGAGCAGTATATATCTCTTCATCCTCAATAACGGGGATGCTGACCACGTGGGTCCGTGAGAGGATGGTGTCGATGATCTGGTCATGATTTTCGGATACCAGGATGAAGAGGGTTTTGTCGGGGGGTTCCTCGAGGATCTTCAAGATTTTAGGCGCAGCGGCATGAAACAGTTTTTCTACCATCCAAATGATCATGACCTTGTATTCCGACTCATAGGATTTATAACTCAGGGTGCGGATGATCTCATTGCAGTCATCAGCATTGATGATGCTCTGGCGGTTTTCGATCTCAATTTTGGTATACCAGTCGTTCAGTGAAATGTACGCATTGTTCTCAATGACCATCTCACGCCATTCATTGAGAAAAAGTTTGCTGAGTGGATCTTTGGTGATTTTCTTTGTGATCGCCACGGGATACACAAAATGCAGATCGGGATGGATGAGCTTCTGGTATTTGATGCACGACGGGCATTTCCCGCAGGAATCTGCGGGCTGCTTGTTTTCACAGTTGATATATTGCGCATAGGCAACGGCCAGGGCAAGCTTACCGCAGCCTTCGGGACCCAGAAAAAGCTGGGCGTGGCTGATGCGGCTGTCGGCAACCGTCTGGATGAGACGCCGCTTAATGCCATGTTGACCGGTGATGCTGTTGAATAGCATAAAATATAATCCTGTAACACACCGTAAAATTACGCGGTTTTGGTTTGGGAATACATAGCCACCATTAAATCTCTTCCCGGGCCGGTCGCTATCTGTCAATCACCAATTTCCTGGTGACAATGCTTCCATCCCGTGATTTTAACCCAATCAGGTAAATACCGTTTCTGAAGTCGGATATTCTGATCTTCAGATGGTTAGGACAGTTAGCCATTTCAAATAATCTCTGTCCCAAGTAATTGGTCAGCATTATTTGATAAATATCCTTTTCTGATTCAATAATGACAAAATCATCAGCCGGATTGGGAAGGATCTGAATCAGGCTGTTATTATCCTGGTCATCGATCCCGGTGGTGAGCATAAACCCGACATCGATATTGGCGGTGTCGCCGGTGCATGGTGACAATACACGAATGGCAGCCTGGTAAGTCTGTTCCCATTGAAGTCCTTCACCGTTGAAATAAACCGCCAAGTCTTCTAAAGCCCCGGGATCGACCGATCCTGAATATTTTTCAAGTGAAAGCCACCCGGTAGGTTTTAATTCCATACCAAATACGATATCCTTATTGGCCTGGATCAGGCCACCGAGAACCTTGATGCCGGGGATAACGTTGGTTGAAATGAAGGCACCCCCTGCGACCGGATAACCTTCGAGGCCGGGTATATCCTGTAAGATGTCGTGTGTCTCGGTTATCTGTCCCGTGGCAATATCCACGCGGGCAAAGACGGCCCCTGGAGCACCCTGGAAAAAGACCCACAACGCTGGGGAACCTGTGACCGCATCGTATGCCAATCCATACATGCTTTCAATCCCGGGATTGGTAATGGTCTGAATGATATTCCCATCCCGGGCTACAAGATACAGATCCGAAAACCAGTCGCACACCCAAAATGCATCGTTATCACTATCCCATGCGATACCTCTGACAAAAACCGGTGTACTGATAATTTTAACAACAGTGAAATCTTCGATACTTATTTTATAAATCTCTGTTCTGGTGCCGCAACCACCATAGAGATACTGGCCATCCCAGGCCAGGTCGCGCAGATGAGCGACTCCGGTGACCTCAAAGGTTCCGAGCCAATCCCCGTAAACATTAAATTTCAATATTTTATCGCTATTCCAAACAGTCGTGTAGAAATACTGACCGTCGAACTCTACGCCTGACATGTTATATAACCCGCCTGATGCTGACGATACATCATGAACGAATCTCACATCCCATGGTCCGTCACCCCTTTCATTCGTGACCTCCGTAAACCGGGGGCTCATATCCAGACCGGCAATGCCCCGGTCTTTTCTGTCATAAGATGTCAGGGTGATTTCCGGTGCCGGCATCTCATCAGGATATTGCAAATAGGCATTCCATGTCAGCAAACCACCACCGTCATTTTCTATGGTCAGATACCGGGTTTCAGTGAGACTGGAGGTTTCAACATAAATTGACCCTGGATCAATGCTCATTTCAGGATAAGTTATCTGGCAGATTATGGACGTATCGCTTTGAAGATATATTTCGGATGTAAATGGCGGGCATCCGGCATTTATATCGATCATATGTAGCCCTTCATATAAATCCATGCCGAAATGGCCATTCGGGTCAGGTGTAAGATTGTAATAGTTATCGATAGTCACTGTTAAATTGGGCGGTAAAGGAATCCCCAAACCTTCAATGATCCCTGATAAATTATAAATAACCTGGTCCTTCACACTGATATTATCGATTTGCCAAAAATCGATATCCTCCGGATTGATGCCATGTGCCGTAAAACGTAACCTTGTCACCTTTCCCAGGGCATCGCCGGTGATATTATAGTGGTGTCTCTGCCATTGTTGTAACGACTGGTTAGAAATATCATCAACAGTGATCCAGCCTTTTCCATTCCATACTTTAACCGTCAGCATCTCGGTTCCCGTAAGGTTTTGCGATTCCATATTAAGATCGAAGTTGAGTATAACATTGCCCTGAGCGCACGTCGCATCAAAGTAAGGACTGATAAGTGAATAGCTATAATTACTGGGTGTGTTAAGTGTCTGGAACCTGGCGCTGGGGGGAGGATTCCCTGTATCAATATCAATTTCCCATCCGTTTTGTTCGGGATCAAACGTCCACCTCTGTGTTTCAAAGGAACCACTGTCCCAATTCTCTTCAAAAGGTAATGAAAAGGCAAAGGTATCTACCATTGGGATATCTAATATTGTCAGCCTGTCAAACCAAACATGTGTTTCCAATTCAAAGAGTTTATAACCAGTAGCATCCGCTTTAATATTGATCAGTCCCCCATTAAAATGGTAAAAACCATATTTCCCATCCAAACCTGTGATAAGTGAATATCCCTCAGGAAATAACCTGACTTCGGCTCCCCGGACAGGTTTTTTATTAAAGGCATCGTATACAACACCCTGAAGAGCTGTTGTGGAACCCACTATACTGGCCGGTCCATCTCTGTAAGATTCGCATTCCTCATATAAAGCCGAGACCCAAAAATCAAAGATGCCCCAGGTAAGAGGGGACGTATAATAATAAAACGTATCTTGGACGAGGGCAATCGATTCATCGAAGAGATAAACCTTATAACCAAGCAAGTTATACCAGTCATCATCGATTGTAACATAACCTTGTATGTTCCAATTATAATCTAGCCCTGAGCCTGAGAGTGTTTCCCAAGTCACACCATCCTCTGTAATCAGGTCACCTTTGCCTGGTACAGCGGGACCTGCATCACAGCCTGCAGGGTGTTCACCCTCAGGTTGATCAATGCATGCATAGCCAAACCATAACTCCTGTGTAGCATCGATAGGAACGGGTGTGGCTAATGTCACTGCGTTCCAGACGCCAATAACTAAGTCGTTTAACGGCTGATCCAAAACTAAGGAGCCAGCATTTTCACCTGTCCATACCTTCAATGCATACTGCGTCTGGGCTCCATTGGGGAAAAAGGCTATCTTGGTCAACACCATGCCATCGTATGGTATCAGGTCTTCAACCGCCCAGCGTGAAGCCACCCAAAAACTTCCAGAAGGAGTCAGGCCAATGGAACTATAGTTCACACCGTCATCCCAATGTATCCATTGTCCTATCGATGAATCCGGAGGTTCCCAAGACAATAAAACAATATCCCCCTCTAGTATCTCAGCCGTCAAACCAGTAGGAGGTTTGCAATCAGTCACCGCTTCAAATGACGGATCAATGAAGCAGCTCTCGCCCATATCCCACATTGCCGTCACATTGTAATCGAAAACATCACCTATAAAAGGGTGATCCTCATATTGAGTGAAGGTCAACGGTTCCTCATTCAACTGAATGCCGTTCCTGAACACATTATAGCCCAAGAGGTCAAATGCACGGGCCTTGGGTGAATGACCCTCATACCCTGAATCTACGGGAGGATCCCAAGTTAATATCACATCCGTACCGACAACCATCCCTGTAAAGTTCTGCGGCTGATTAAAGTATTCGCATGGATAATTATGAAATAAATATATAACAAGTGCCGAATGTATTGATGTGAATTCGGTGTATACAGAGGCACTATGGCTTCCCGGTAGCACATCACCCAATGGATGGCACCCTGCCATTGAATAGGTCCCCACTTCTGTACCGTCCAATGACAGATGATAGCACACAAAACCTTGCATATCGGGAGGATTTTGCGGTTTCAATGCTGAAACTAACTCAATATCATCAAGGCAAATACCTAAACCTCCTGGATCATTTGAACTGGCCTCGAAGGCTATGCCAACACTTTCCGAAGTCACCGGCAAGTATATGCACTCCCTTTTCCAATAAGGAATCTCTCCGTCAAAGGATGCCAAACCATGCCAGGTATCGAAAGCAGAGGCCCTGTAAAAGACTGAAAGATGATTCCATCCCGTGCTGTCCGACACCTGGGTATGCCAAAAGATAACCATTGGTAACAACGCATCACTTAAATCGACAGGGGGTGTTATGATCATTGTTCGGGCCTGTGATCCCATGAATGAGATGTTATAATTACCGGAATAGGCATGGACAGGATGGCCTGAAGGCCCCCCCGTATTAATCACCCATGATATAGAGTCTTCCTTATAGACCTGTATCCAGCCGGTCGGAATAGTGCCAATCTCAAAATTTTCTTTATAAACGGTTTTATACTCCGGTTGTGGATCGAGCCAGCAGGCTTCCATGGTTTCTGTGTTGACATGAAAGTTCTGTGGCTGGAGTGATAAGTCTATTGAAACAGTGATAGTTAAATCATTATAAACTGAAACATTCGTTAAAACACAGTCATCATAATAAATACTAGGAGTAACGGTAAGAGTATATATCCCAGGTAAAACATCATAAAAGCTCACCCACCCGTCTGCAGGGGTAGCATCCGAATAAATATAATCCGAATTCCCATTTTGGTTTCTTAAGTAAACTTGTGCACCTTCATAGTGAGTCAATGGCCAAATGTTAACATGCACTGTCACTTTGAATCCCCTGACTAGAATGTTTGAAAATGAAGTGTCTATATTATTACCCGGATCAAAACTTATGACTGCATATTTATAGTATCCCGTATCAAGCACAGGCCAATATGTATCGGTATAAGTGGTATCGGTGATCATCCCGTTCAGCATGATCCAGGTTTCCGGCTCAGGTTCCTGACCGGCATACAATCTGTAAATGGAATAATAATTCGTATTACCTAAATTCGTCCAGGTTATTAAAGAAGCTGTATGCTCTTTATCAAAATAAACCACAGTAACATTTTCAGCTTGCCGGTTACAATCAACCTGATACCCTGGTATGGAAGGGCTATCTTGAGGTCTACTCCTGGCATAATCATACATAAACGGATACAAGATAGAGAAAAGGGCCATCATTATGGCAACTATATATGCTACCCGAAAAGTTTTTATTAAAGTAATGTTTTTCATGCGTTATCCTCCATCATTAGTTATAGAAGTATGTTTGTTTATGCTTAATAATCAGGTAAACAAATAATAATGGGGTCTGCATCTTGCTTGAGTATAAGAAGACATCATAATTATCTTTTTATACGAATCAAATGTATAAAATAAATTTGACATTTGCAATAAAAAAAGCGTAAAAAACCGAAAAAATTAAAACCTGATGGAAGGCAATTATTGATTTGGTTATCAATAAGCAACGGGTATCACCTTATAAAAATTGGGCCATGTAATTATTGGGGTTGGTAAAGGTGAATCAATGGTATGGCGATAAGGATCACGGATAGACCTATGAGGATGACCACCGCTCCCCAGCCGATGATGTTATTCAGCCTTCTGTTCACGTGAAGCCCCATAATTCTGCGATCATTCACCAGCAGCATCATGCATATCAGCACGACGGGCAGAAGCACCCCGTTGATCACCTGCGACCATATGGTGATCTTGATTAAAGGGGAATGGGGCAGTAAAATGATGAACATGGCAAGGATGAGAATGGCGGTGTAAAGGACGTAAAATTCACGGGCCTCACGCCATTTCTTGTTAATGCCGGCTTCAAATCCGAAGGCCTCGCAGATATAAAAGGCCGTGGCCAGAGGTAATATGGTGGCCGAAAATATGGATGCGATGAACAACCCTGCAGCAAAAACCGCCGAAGCCAGATGCCCGGCCAAAGGACGGAGAGCCAGTGCCGCGTCTTTTGCTTCATTGATAACGATATGATTTTTATAGAGTGTGGAGCCACAGGCTACGATGATAAAAAAAGCCACCACAACCGTGGCCGTGCATCCGACAATGATATCAATAAGGGTGTACTTGAAATGTTCCGCTTTCAGGTGTTTCTCGATGACGGACGACTGCATGTAAAACTGCATCCAGGGGGCGATGGTGGTGCCCACCATGCCCATGACTAAGGTCAGATACCGCGAATTGAATTCAAACTGCGGCCGTACCAGCGCATGGCCTATCTCGCCCCAGTGAGGCTTGCCCAGGAAGGCGGAGACAACGTATACGAGAAGTGTCACGCTGAAGATAAGAAAGATACGTTCCGCGATCCTGTATGTTCCTTTCACCACGAGTAACCATACGATGATGCCAATAATGGGTACTGAGATGTATTTGCTCACGCCGAAGATTGACATACTGCCTGCCACGCCGGCAAACTCCGTGGTTGTGTTACCGATGTCGGCCAGCAACAACCCTATAAAAATGAAAAAGGTCACCTTCACTCCGGCATTTTCGCGGATAAGGTCGGCCAGACCCTTACCGGTAACTATGCCCATGCGCGCATTCATCTCCTGGATGACGATAAGCAAAATGAACGATGGTATCAGGGTCCAGAGCAGGTTATAACCATACAGGGCGCCTGCCACGGAATAGGTCGTGATGCCGCCGGCGTCATTATCCACGCTGCCCGTGATGATACCGGGTCCAAGGATGGCTAAAAACAGGAGAAGCCGTTTGAAAAAACCCTTTTTATTTGTTACCGGCATGACCATCATACCTAAACAATACTTAACGTTTCGTCCGGCCTTCGGCGATCAGGTCTTCAATGACATCGTCGACCACCACAACCCCCTGTAACCTTTTCAGTTTGTCCGTGACAGGGACAGCCAGTAAATTATACCTGGAGACCAGGTCGGCGATGCTGTCGATGTTGTCCATATCAAACAGTGCCGTGGGATTGGGATGCATGATCGTCTCGATGGTCTGTTCAGGTTCGACGACTACCAGATCACGCAAAGAAAAGCTGGCAATGAGCCTGTTTTTCAGATCGGTCACAAAGAGGCTGTATAAGGTGGCTTCCTCCGGTTTTTGCTCTCGAAGAGCATTTAAGACTTCGTTGACGGTTTCATATTTATGAAAAGCCAGGAAATCGGTCGACATGATGCTGCCGACTGTTTTTTCAGGATATTTCAATAATTCCCTTACCTCCTTAGAGGCTTCCTGTTCCATCTCCGTCAGCAGGGTCTCGGCCTTGTCGCTTTCAAGAACTTCCAGGATATCGGCGGCTTCGTCCGCCGGCATCTTTTCCAGGACGTCAGCGGCTTTTTCCACTGGCAGGCTCTCGATCATATGAACCTGGGCATGGGGCTTCAATTCTTCAAGGACCTCGGCTGCCTTCTCTTCATCGAGGGATTGAAACACCATACGGCTGGAGGCTTTGTCCAGCTCTTCAATGAGGTCGGCCAGATCGGAAGGATGAAGGGTATGCAGCCTGGAGGACGGGGTGGATAATTTAATGTGAAGATTCCTGTAATCAATTGCCTCGACATCATCCCAGAGAATGAATTTCGACGGTATCTTGAGACCGAAAAGGGAAAGGATTCTCCGGATGAGGGCATCAGCCCCGATACGTCGCAGCAATCCTTCAATACCGATATCTACCGCAATGGCGTACAGGCCCGTTGTGACCATGACCATACGGATATCATTGACCCGCACCAGCTTGTGGTCGTTGATGTCTACAATCTGCTTGTCCAGGACCGTGCGGGCCAGATAAATACCACGGTTTTCCCGTTCTCGTGGTATGATCTCCAGATGAGTGCCAATGATGCCAATTTTGTTTTTGATTTTTTGTATCTCGAAGCCGGTGATGTCATAACAGGCCCTGCCGGCCGGTGTTTTAAGTCTGAATGCCGTCGCCTGTGCTCTTTCCGTCGTAGTTTCGGAAGGTGGCAACACCAGATCGACCAACACATCCGATACTTTACCAATGTACCGGTCATTGGCGTCAAACACTTTCTTTCCTATGATCTGACTGAGGTAAAATGTTTTAAAAGAAGTCATGCATGCCTCCTTTCTTTCATAGCCAACTGAAGGAAGCACACATCAGGGGTGGGATCCTTCTATTTGGCAGTTATGGGCCTATATCGCGCCGGGTCGTCGTTCATTTGAAATGAAATTTGAAATATGGCTGCAAATATAAAGACTTCATATATCGGGTATACCCGCTTAACCATTTTTAACATCACTTTACACGATTTTTACGGCAGAGCAAGTTAGGCCAATCCTCCCGTTGTCAGCGATTCCTTTTGTGCCCCGACTTTTGCTTTAAAGAATTCACGGTTCATCCTGGCGATGTTGACCACCTTGATGCCCTTCGGACACTTGGCTTCACAGGCATAAGTATTGGTGCAATTACCGAAGCCCAGCCTGTCCATTTCAGCCACCATGCGTTGCACCCTTCGTTTGGCTTCCACCTCACCCTGTGGCAGCAGGGCATATTGTGAGACCTTGGCTGAAATAAACAACATAGCCGATGCATTTTTGCATGCGGCCACGCAGGCGCCGCAACCGATGCATACGGCCGCATCAAAAGCTTCCTCAGCCCGTTCTTTCCTCACCGCAATGGAATTGGCTTCAGGGGCCTGTCCGGCATCAACGTTAATGAAACCACCGGCGAATAATATCTTGTCGAAGGCACTCCTGTCGACTATCAAATCCTTGATAACAGGAAACGGTCTGGCCCGCCAGGGTTCCACAATGAGTGTCTGGCCGTCTTTAAACGACCGCATATGAAGCTGGCATGTCGTGGTCTTTTTTTCGGGGCCATGTGGTTCACCGTTGATATACAAACCACAGCTCCCGCAAATACCCTCCCGGCAGTCGTGCTCAAAAGCCACAGGCTCCTCTCCTTTCTCGATGAGTTTTTTATTCAGGGCATCCAGCATTTCCAGAAATGACATCTCGGGCGAAGCATCATCCAGAACATAATCCATAAACCGTCCCTTTACCCCGGCACTTTTCTGCCGCCAAATCTTAAGATATACCTTCATGGGTGCTATTATTTTATTTATAACTTCTTTCCTTGAGTTCGACATATTCAAATGTCAAAGGTTCCTTATGCAATTTAGGTGGCTGATCCTTTCCCTGGTATTCCCATGCAGCGACATAGGCAAAATGCTCATCATCACGCTTGGCTTCGCCCGTTACCGTCTGGCTCTCCTCACGGAAATGGGCTCCGCATGATTCCTTTCTTTCCAGGGCATCCCTGATCAGCAGACGTGCCAGATCAAAAAAGTCGGCCACGCGTCGGGCTTTTTCAAGTTCCTGGTTCAACTCACTCGATGTTCCGGGTATCCTGGCCTCCTGCCAGAACTCTTTTTCCAGGTCATCAACCATCTGAAACGCCGATGTCAATCCTTCTTCATTCCGGTTAATGCCGCAGTGATCCCACATGATCTTGCCCAGGCGTTTGTGAAATGACATCACGGTCTGCTTTCCCCTGAGTGACATCAAACGGTCGATTTTATCCGTAGCGGCCTTCTCTGCCTCCTCGAATTCAGTTGTTGAGGTGGGTATCCTGGGTGTTTTGATCTCTCCGGCCAAGTAATTTGCCATGGTATAAGGCAGGATGAAATAACCGTCGCCGGCACACTGCATAATAGAGCTGGCACCAAGGCGGTTGGCCCCATGATCCGAAAAATTCGACTCACCGATGGCAAACAACCCGGGAATAGTGGTCATCAGGTTATAATCAACCCACAAACCACCCATGGTGTAATGACCCGCCGGATAGATGCGCATGGGTTGCTCGTAAGGATTTTCTCCCGCCATTTTCTGGTACAAATCGAACAGGTTGCCATATTTTCCCGCGATGGCATTTTTCCCTTGTTTTGCTATGGCATCTTTAAAATCGAGATAAACAGCCAGGCCTGTCGCTCCGACACCATAACCGGCGTCGCATCTTTCCTTGGCGGCACGTGAACCCACATCGCGCGGCACCAGGTTGCCGAAGGCAGGGTATCTCCTCTCCAGATAATAATCCCGTTCCTCTTCCGGGATATCGTTTGGATGACGTTTATCGCCTTTGGTTTTCGGCACCCATATTCTTCCGTCGTTACGCAGGGATTCGGACATGAGGGTCAGTTTCGATTGAAAGTCGTTGAGCACGGGAATGCAGGTAGGATGTATCTGGACAAAACTCGGGTTGGCAAATAAGGCCCCTCTCTTATAGGCGGCCCATGCGGCCGACCCGTTGGAATTGACGGCCAGCGTCGAGAGGTAATAGATGGTGCCATAACCGCCCGTGGCCAGCACCACGGCATGCGCCGAATGCCGTTCGATCTCACCCGTAATCAGGTTCCTGGTGATGATGCCCCTGGCTTTCCCGTCGACTATTACCACGTCCAGCACATCACGCCGGGGGTACATTTTCACTGTACCGTTGGCTATCTGTCTGCATAAACCCGAAAAAGTGCCCAGCAGAACCTGCTGCCCCGTCTGGCCCTGGGCATAAAAAGTCCTTGACACCTGCATACCACCGAATGAACGGTTAGCCAGGGTGCCCCCGTATTCCCTGGCGAAAGGCACCCCCTGCGCCGTCAGCTGGTCAATGGTGGCATTGCTCACCTCCGCCGCACGGTATACATTGGCTTCCCGCGAACGGTAATCACCTCCCTTGATCATATCATAAAACAACCGGTAAATGCTGTCACCGTCATTCTTGTAATTCTTGGCGGCATTGATGCCCCCCTGTGCCGCCACGGAGTGGGCCCTGCGCGGTGTATCCTGGTAACAGAACACCTTCACATTATAACCCATCTCCCCTAACGTGGAGGCGGCAGAACTGCCGGCGATGCCCGTGCCCACGACGATGATTTCGAGTTTCTTGCGGTTGGCAGGATTGACCAGCCTGGCCGATTGTCTGTATCGAGTCCACTTTTCTGCTAACGGACCATCAGGTATTTTAGCGTCAAGTTGTATCATGGCTTTCTTTTTTAAATCAATTGATGATGAGTTAACCGGTAATGATGAAATATAATGGTATCGACACGAATCCGAGCGTAACCATGATGGAATAAATGTTTCCGATCCACTTGATGGCAGGCGTGTATTTGCTGTGATTCCATCCGAGGGATTGAAAGGCCGACTGAAAGGCATGGTTCAGATGAAAACCCAGAAAAATGATCAGGATGATGTATAAAATTGAATAACCCTTATCCGTGAAAAGATTCACTGCCATGTGATAGAAATCTTCATTCGACGTGACGGTGGCCCGACCGGGATGTGGCCGTGTGATGCCGTATTTGACAAAATAAAAATTAATAAAATGAATAACCAGAAAAACCAAAATGACCACACCGGTGTGTATCATAAACTTGGAAAAGAAGGAGGTATGCGACCAGCCCTCAATTCTGTATCGCCGCGGCCGCGCCATCCAGTTCTGTATCTGGAGGACAATGCCATAAAAAATATGAATGATAAACCCTGCAAACAGGATGATTTCGATCACCCTGACAACCGCATTGGTGGTCATGAAATGTGATGCCGACTCAAATTGCGCCTCATGATGCGCAGTCAACGGGAGAATCAGCAGGTTGATGCCTAAATGTATCAAGAGAAAAACAACCAGGAACAATCCCGCAAAAGCCATTATGAACTTTTTCGTCAACGAAGAATACCTGATCATGCTTTTTTTGTTTAAATGATGGAAATAATGACAGTGAGTTGCCTCGGCTTCCTGAAAATTTAGTTCTTTTGTAATCAAAACGGCAAAATTATACAATTTCGTTTCCCTGCAATGAACCTGAACAATTTGTAACCATTTTAAATAGATTCTTTGATACTATGCGATACGAACCTATTAACAGGGATTTGTTTATACGTAACAGATCAAAACTGCAGAAAAGCATGCTGCCCGGCGGGCTGGCCATCATCCACCCCAATGATGAAATTTTGCGCAATGGTGATCAATATTTCCCATTCCGGCAGAATTCCGATCTCTTTTATTTAACCGGATTGGAACAGGAGAAGTGTATTCTGACCATTTCGCCCGACCATCCCAATGAAAAGTTCAGGGAGATTATTTTTACCATCAGGGCTGATGAAACCCTGACCACCTGGCAGGGGCATAAATACACCAGGCAGGAGGTTAGGGAGCTGTCGGGAGTGAACACCGTGATGGATCTGGAAGACTTTGAGATCACGTTCCGTGACCTGATGTTTTATGCCAAAATTGTTTATCTCAATCCGATCGAATACATCAAACTGTCGACAGAGGTTCCCTCGAGGGATCTGCGTTTTGCGCGTTACGTGAATGACAACTTTCCCGCCTATCGTTATGAGAGGCTGGCCCCCATATTGACCTTACTGCGGCTGGTAAAGGAACCCGAAGAGGTGGCCTTGATACGTAAAGCCTGTGATCTGACAGGTCAGGCTTTTAAGCGTGTCCTTAAATTTGTCAGACCCGGCGTCATGGAATACGAGGTGGAAGCCGAGCTCACTCATGAATTCCTCCGGAACGGATCCTCAGGTCATGCCTACAGACCGATCATCGGATCAGGGAAAAATGCGCTGGCGTTGCATTATAACAGCAATGACCAGACTTGCAGCGACGGTGATCTGATCCTGATGGATTTCGGCGCCGAATATGCAAATTACGCAGCCGATTGCACACGGACCATTCCGGTAAACGGTAAGTTTACGCCACGACAGCGGGCATGTTATGAGGCTGTGCTAAGGGTCTTCAAAAAAGCAAAGGAACTATATGTCCCCGGCAACTGCATCGATAAGGTGAACATGGAGGTAAACCGGCTGACGGAACAGGAGCTGATCGGCCTGGGACTCTTCACCGCCGAGGATGTCATGAACCAGGATCCGGACAAACCTTTGTATTTCAAATACCTGATGCATGGCGTCTGTCATCCCGTCGGCCTCGACGTCCATGATCCGGGCGGGAAATATGAACCGTTCAGAAAAGGTATGGTCCTGACACTCGAACCCGGCATATACATCTCTGAGGAAAATATCGGTATCCGGCTGGAGAACGATATCATGGTCGATGATAAACCGGTGGACCTGATGCAGGATATACCCATTGAACCCGATGAAATAGAGCGGCTGATGTCAGCAACTGATAGCAACTGATAGCAATTCGGACAACTTATATTCAAATTATTCAATTCTTAAATCATTACATATGTTTGATAAAAAAGTATATATCGATCGCAGGAACCGGCTGAGGTCACAACTTAAATCGGGGCTCATCCTGATATTGGGCAATCCTGAATCAGCCATGAACTACCCGGCAAATACCTATCCTTTCCGTCAGGATAGTAATTTTCTTTATTTCTTCGGACTTGATCACCCCGATCTGGCGGGGGTGATGGATATCGATGCCAACAGGGATTATCTTTTCGGAAATGACGTCACCCTCGACGACATCATCTGGATGGGTCCCCAGCTTCTGCTGAAGGACCGGGCGCAGGAAGTCGGCGTTAACCATACGGCACCCTTTGACAACCTGATCGCTTTTCTGCACCAGGCCATTAAAGCCGGACGTCGCGTTCATTTCCTGCCCCCGTATCGCGGTGAACATACCCTTCTGCTGAAACAGCTCCTCGGCATTCTTACGGCTCATGTAAAGGATTACATCTCCGAAGAGCTGATCAGGGCTGTCGTCGACCTGCGTTCCATCAAGGACAACCATGAAATCGCCGAAATAGAAAGTGCCCTTGAAGTCACCTGGCACATGTACATCACAGCCATGAAAATGGCCATGCCCGGTGTCACCGAACGCCACATTGCGGGTACCATCGAAGGCATCTCGCTGGCCAAAAGCGGTATAGTGGCATTCCCTATCATTCTTTCAATAAACGGACAAACACTCCACAACCACCTGCATGACAACACCCTGGTTAAAGGGAAAATGCTCGTCATCGATGCGGGTACCGAGTCTGCCTTGCACTATGCCAGCGACATCACCAGGAGCATCCCCGTGGGAGGCATGTTCAATCAAAAACAAAAAGCTGTGTATGACATTGTCCTCTCAGCCAATACACAGTCTATCGCTGCCATTAAACCGGGAGTGCCCTATAAGGATATCCACCTCTTAGCCGCCACGATCATCACCGAAGGCCTTAAGGATCTATGTATCATGAAAGGCAACACGGACGACGCCGTCGCTGCCGGAGCCCATGCCCTGTTCTTTCCTCACGGCCTGGGTCACATGATGGGACTGGATGTCCACGACATGGAAGGTCTTGGAGAAAATTATGTGGGATATGACCATACCGTCACCCGCAGCGAACAGTTCGGCCTGGCCTTCCTCCGCCTGGCACGTAAGCTTCAGCCGGGATTCGTCCTGACCGTCGAACCCGGCATTTATTTCATCCCCGAATTGATTGATCAATGGAAAACAGCCGGAAAATTCACCGATTTCATCAATTATGATAAAATCAACGAATTCATGGATATCGGTGGGATCCGCATCGAGGATGATGTGGTGGTGACACAGGGAGGTTACCGCGTCCTGGGGAAACCCATACCTAAAACAGTGAAGGATATAGAAGAAACTATGGCTAAATAAACCGCACAGCGTAGCGGCATCACCACGGTCATTATTTTCTGATAAAAATGGCTTTAATGATCTGGCCTGCCATTTTAGGATTCTCCTTAAGACGCCGCGTGGAATAGCCGAACCATTCCCTGCCAAAGGGAACGTATACACGCATGTTATATCCCTTTGCGACGATGGCGGCCCTTTGCTCCGGCGTCACCCCGTAAAGCATCTGGAACTCATATTTGTCACGTGGAACATGGTACTTGGTGATAAGCTTCAACGCCCCTTCAATCAAAGGTTTATCATGAGTGGCAATACCCGAATAAATACCGTTCTGAAACATAAATTCCAGATCTTCCAGAAAATGTTGATTGATCTCCAAATATTTTTTATAAGCAATGGAAGCCGGTTCAACA
>Ga0172365_10000313_pt1 | contig 31426 bp, 29 predicted proteins | sample LakKivSesite48cm_FD_114535 | JGI IMG/M metagenome (GOLD analysis project Ga0172365, IMG submission 114535) | Sediment microbial communities from Lake Kivu, Rwanda - Sediment site 48cm | ecosystem: Environmental > Aquatic > Freshwater > Lake > Sediment | place: Rwanda: Western Province, Lake...
CACCTCTCCTGTCTCCGGCCACGCTTTTCGGCAGATGGACCGGGACGACTTATCAAGAGAAACTCGAGTGGGATGCTTTCAAGAGGTTCCTCTCCGACCTGGCTCTGATGAGACAATATGCCCTGGCAGATGTCTCGATGTGGGGAGAGTGGCTGGTCTACGGGACGGCTCTCGGGGTGGGTGACAAGGTGTCGCAGGCGATGAAGCAACTCAACGTGCCGTTGGATGAGGCCGCGTTCATGCCCATGATGCCCATGATGTTCCGCCCAATATTCATCTGGAGCGTGCCGAGCACCAGAAGAGGTGGGGGAGGCTTCGGCGGTGGATTCGGCGGTGGCTTCGGGGGTGGCGGAGGATTCGGCGGCGGAGGAGGTGGAGTGAGGTAGGCGACGGCCTCTCGCACGCCATCTCACATTTCCCAGGCAACGAAGCGTTAAATCACCACATCAGCCGAATCCATCGAGGTGTGACTGCAACTGGCCACTCTCTACGGGAAGTACCTCGGGCGGGACATCCTGAGACATGTCGGCAGGATTGAACAGGTGGGGGGTGTCCGGCTCCTCAGGCTTGACCAAGGACTGGAAGTCGGAGTTCGAGTCGCGCAGGTGAGGACAGGCACCGGTCTCTCCTTCTCGGTATTGGTCGACAGGGGCATGAGCATCTCAGATGCTGATTACAGGGGGGCGCCGATAGGCTGGAAGAGTCAGACCGGAGACGTGGGGCCAAGCTACTATGATCCCAACGGGCCTGAATGGCTTAGGGGGTTCTTCGGCGGACTTCTGACCACCTGTGGTCTCACATGGGTGGGAGCAGCCACGGTCGACGAAGGAGTGCAGCTCGGCCTTCATGGAAGAGGGTCTTCCCTCCCGGCCGAGGCCATAGTTGCCTCCGGGGACTGGGTCGGAGACAGATACGTGATCAAGGTGGAGGGCAGGGTGAGGGAGGCAAGGGTGTTTGGCCCTAACATGGTGCTGACCCGGAAGATCGAGACCGAGCTCGGCAGCAACAAGATCACGGTCAAGGATTCGATCACGAACGAGGGATGGAACCCCAGCCCGCTCATGATCCTCTATCACTTCAACTTCGGGTTCCCACTTCTGGACGATAGGGCCAAGTTCGTCTCCACCTCGACGAGATACGTTCCCCGCGATCAGGATGCTTGGGACCGCCACGATGAATTCGGCAGCTTCGGCCCGCCCGAACGTGCCTTCAAGGAAAAGGTATACTTCCACGACTTGGCCGTCGACAAGGAGGGTTTCGCCCACGCGGGGATAGTGAACGAGGGATTCGACGGCGGAAGGGGGCTCGGGGTCGCCCTGAAGTTCAAGAAGGATCAGCTGGGACGCATGATAGAGTGGAAGATGGTGGGGGAGGGAGAATACGTCGTCGGGGTCGAGCCCGCGAACTGCTTGGTGATGGGCAGGGACAAGGAGAGGAAATGGGGGACTCTTGAAACGCTCGCTGCCGGCGAGTCGAAGCAAGTGGACATAGAGCTACGCGTGCTCACATGTCTGGATGACATACGAGACTACAGGGAGACTGTGAGAGGAGTGACATCCGATCGCACACCTGCTCTCGTGAAAAGCGTCGAGGAATTCGTGAGGACAACATCCTGACGCCCCTCTGATGGGAACTCGACCTAGATCAGCGAGAGCAATCTCTCCTGCGTTCTAAGGGCCTCTTCCTCTGACTTGATGTTCTTGATGAGCATCCTCCCCTGGGAGAAGAGACTGACCTCTATCCCATCCTGAAGTCGGAGGACCACCATGACAGGTGACCTGAACAGCACCTGATACTTCTGCGACAGGGCATCGGCAGCGCTCAGGAGGTCGATCTTGAGCGGCTCCGGGGGGTTCACGTTGACGGTGTTCGAACCGCACAACCACGTTAGCCTCTCGGTCTCAATCCTCTTCCTGATGCCTGAGCCACATACATCGCAGTCGGGCCTCTTCGAGATCCGTATGGCATAGAAGTCCATGCTCTGCAGATCGCACGTGAGTAGCCTTCCCTCCAACCCTCCTCGGATTCCCGCGATGAGCTTGATGGCCTCCATCGCCTGAATCGACCCGATCGTGCCCGCTGTCGGGCCGAGCACTCCTCTGGTCTCACAGGTGGAGAGGGTGGAGTCGTCCACGCCTGGGGTTATACACCTCAAGCAGGGGGTCTCGGGCGGGTGGAACACCGAGGCGTTCCCCTCCATCGCTATCGCTGCACCATAGATGTACGGCTTGTGTGACCTCACCGAGTACGAGTTCAGCACGTATCGCGTCCTCATGTTGTCAAGGCCGTCGACCATCAGATCGACATCGCCCAGCAAGCCCTCGGCGTTTGAGCTCCTGAGGTTCTCCACCACTGCCTCCACTTTCGAGAAAGGAGCCATCTTGCGGATCCTATTCGCTGCTGCCTCTGCTTTCGGCTGCCTGATGTCGTCCACCGTGAAGAGGCTCTGCCTGTGCAGGTTGTGGGGTTCCACCGTGTCCTGATCCACCAGCCTCAGGAATCCGACCCCCGCTAGGGCAAGGTACATGGATGATATGCTCCCCAGCCCGCCTAGCCCCACGACGACCACTCTTGCTGACCTGAGCCGCTGTTGGCCGGCCTTTCCCAGCTCCTTCATGACGGTCTGTCTGACGTAGAGTTCAGAAGGCTCAGGACTCGGTCGGACGCCCAATCTTCCACGAATGTGAGTTCCGGCGCCTTAATAGGATGTTGCCAGACTCCTAGGACGCTGGCTTTCGCGAAGTCGGCCTTGACTTGCGCCCGAGCGCCGCCCCGTTGCCCGTCATAGACGTGCAACTCTTGCCCTTGAAGAAAAGCCAGTTGTTCTCCCCTGCCCTCTTGAACTTGACCAGCAGGTAAACTCCTTTCAGTTTCGAGCCGTGAAGGTCCGCCTCAATTCTGTCCTCTGTCCTCTCGACGAGCTCGTAGTCTCCCCTGTCCCATATCTCCACAGTTCCAGCCCCATAGCCCTCCTCTATCACCCCCTCGAAGTCAGCGTATCCAAGCGGATGATCCTCGACCATGATGGCCAGCCTCTTGACCCCGGGACTCATCGGAGGCTCCTTCGGAACCGCCCAGCTCTTGAGAACGCCATCCATTTCCAGGCGCAGGTCATAGTGCAGATGCGTGGCTCGGTGCTCGTGCACCACGAAGATCGGGCTTCTTCGGCGCGAGGTTGCTCGAGTCGGCAACTCCGTTACTCCAGCGTGACCACGCCAGGGTTCAGTGTGCCCTTGGGGTCGAAGACCTTCCTGATGCCGGCCATGAGTTCCATCTGCCTCTCCGACAGGTAGTAGTGCAGGAACTTGCCGCGGATCCTACCGACCCCATGCTCAGCCGTTATGGCCCCGCCCATCTCAGTGGCCCTCGCGTATATCTTGTCCTTGGCCCTCTCGTAGGCGGCTGGTTCGACCCCCTGTTTCAACATTATCTGCGGATGGAGGTTTCCATCGCCAGCGTGCCCGTACATCGCTATGTATATGCCGTGCTCTTCTGAGATCTTGTCGATCGCGTCCATCAGGTCGGCCATCTCTGGCGGTGGCAGTGATACGTCCAAGATGTCGTATGATTCGCTCTTGAGCGCGGTGTAGATGTTACTCCTTATCGTGAGTATCCTCTCCTGCTCCGTGCTCGACTCCGCCACTATGGGTTCAAGACCGCCGTGCTTCTGCGACACCTCGGAGATCTTCTCGGCCGCGTGAAGCACTTCTTCCTCGTCGCCTCCGTCCAGTATTATGAGAAGGAACACAGATCCCTCCTTCGCCGGCCACTCCAAGCCCAAGTGTTTCTCCACTATGGCGATCTCCTTCCTCTGGACATATTCTATCGCCATGGGCAGCACGCCAGCCGTCAGGATGTCTGGGACCGTCCTGATCGCGTCATACCTGTCGTTGTAGGGTATCAGCATAGTGAGAGTCGCGGCAGCTTGGGGGGACAACTTGATCGCTGCTCTCGTTATGATTCCCAAGGTCCCCTCGCTTCCTATGAACAAGTTCATCAGGTTGTAGCCCGTGTTGTCCTTCTGCAGCTTCCAACCGAGCCTGAGGACCTCCCCGCTCGCCAACACGACCTCAAGTCCCCTCGTCGCACCCCTCATGATGCCGTGCTTTATGGCTCTGGATCCCCCGGCATTTGTTGCCACCATCGCTCCCACCTGAGCGCTCTCGTCCCCGGGATGAGGAGGGAACGCCAGCCCGAACTCCGCCGCAGCCTTCGCCAGATCTCGCAGCGTGACTCCAGCTTCGCAAATTGCTATCAGGTTCTCTCGGTCAATCTCAATCTTGTTCATTCTCTCCATCGACATGACAATGCCGGGTCTCGACGGCACGGCTCCCCCACACAATCCCGTGCCGCCCCCTCTCGGGAAAACAGCTATGCCCCTATCATTGGCTAACTTCATCGCCCTTGAAACCTCTTCAGTACTTCCCGGTTTCACGACGACTACGTCATTGGATGGCTTGGGTCTCACCGGCGGGGCAGTCTCGTCCAGGAGATACGGCTTGATGGTCTCAGGATCGGATAGCACGAACTGCCCACCCACGATGGATGAAAGCTCGGGCAACACCGATGTGGGCTCGATCTCTGCCATGAGCGGAGTTCCAGATTCCAGCTTAAATCCCTATTGCGAGCCAATCTTGAATTCAGGATCTCAGGTGAGATTCAACCAGTCGCTCGACATCATCCTCTCGAATCTCCGACATCTCCGCACGGAGCCACTGGGTTGCCTCGTCGTATTTCCTCTGCAGATCGGCACCGTCTCTGACGAAGTACAGATGGCTCAGTCTCCTCAACGCCTCGGCGGGGAGCTCGTAGCGAACATAGTGCATCCCGAAATCATGATGGAGCGGGTTGTGCCTGATTCTCAGAACCTCGACGAGCATCGCCAAAGTGAGATTGTGGTAGAGGTCTATCGCCTCAAGGTCATTATGTCTATTGATCTCCTTCTGCACGAAATCGTTGGACATATCGCATCTTGCCCTGAGCTTCTTCACTCTCTCTTGGAGCTTCCGAACGAAGGCGACCCTGTCAAGCGGTGGAGGTTTGATGGCGTCGGACTTGTTGATGTGGAAGACGACATCGCCGTGGATCTCGGGCTGCAGGAATTTCTCGGCGCTGCCTGTCTTGAGTACAACTAGGTCGATCAGGAGGTACCTATTGGCCTTGGCCAACTTGTAGAACGCTTGGTAGAGCCCGGGCCATTCTAGGTGCGAAGGCTCATATTTCAGTTGGATTGGAGACAGCGTCTCCAGAGCCCTCTCTATGACAGCTAGGATATCGTTGACCTTGTCATCGCCCACTACGACATAGAAGTCAAGATCCGACCATTTGTCAACCGTGTCGGAGGCGGCAGCGCCGCCCTCATAGAAGGCATGAACGTAGTCGAGTGAGTCGAGAGCCTCCGCCAAGGCCCGCACTATGGTCTCGCGCGTCAGTTCCTCTCCATGTTTCATCGCTTTCTCTCCCTCAACAGACTCCATGAGACCAACAATAGGCTTGCGGTTGACGTCGAATCGGAACTTCTTGGGCACAAACGCGAGAACAGGGCCCGCCGTGGTGCCGGTAGAACTGTCCTAGTGGGTCTGTCTCCCGGTAGAGCCGGCCCTTGTCGCTCTCAACTGCCGTCTCCTCAGCTCCTCGGTCAGCAACGGCACGATCTCGTAGAGATCCATCTGCACGCCCACATCAGAGACATTGAATATCGGGGCGCTTGGGTCCTTGTTTATCGCGATGATGTGCTCAGAATCCCTCATGCCAAAGAGGTGTTGAGGGGATCCAGATATGCCACATGCGACGTAGAGCTTGGGCTTGACCACATTGCCACTGAAACCGATCTGTTGCTCCTTCAAGGTCCATCCGTCGTCCACCAAAGGCCTGCTTGAGCCCACGATCGCGCCTAGGGATTCGGCCAGTCTCCTGACGAGAGTCAGGTCCTCCGGCTTTGCCAATCCCCTGCCCACCGACACGATGATGTCGGCGTTGGAGATGTCCGTCCTCTTGGATCTCGATCTGGACAACGCCTTGGCGCTTGGCTCGGTCGCCACGGGGTCCATCATCACGACTTCCCCCCTTCTGTTCGGGTCTCTGGGGGCAGGTTTCATCACCCTGTATCGCACGGTAGCAGTCTGTGGGCGGGTCGATGTCTGGATCGTGGCCAGTATGTTCCCTGCGAAGGCGGGCCTGACTTGGACCAGCTTTCCGTCGGGTGTGATGTCCAGCCCGGTGCAGTCCGCAGTCACTCCAGTGCCCAGACTCGCTCCCACTCTCGGCCCGAGAGACCTGCCTAAGGGCGTGGCGCCTAGGAGCAGGATCCCGGGCTTGACATCTTGAACGACAGCCACTACGTTCTGCTGAAAGAGCTTGGCGTCGAAATTGTCCATCGAGGCATGATCCACGGCGTATATAAGGTCCGCCCCGTGGAAGACGAGTTCTTTGATAGCTCCGGACAGGCCATAGCCGACTATCACGGACAGAACCCTTGACGAGGCCTTCTTCGCCAGCTCCGTCGCCTTTCCCAGAAGTTCAAAGGAGACGGGATGCAGAGAACCAGCCGAGAATTCTGCATACACCATGATGTCCTTTGATGAGGCGCTCATGTCTGCGTCCCCCCAGCAAGCCACTCTTCGATCACGTCGGCAAGTTCCTTGGCGACCTGAGGCGGCTCCCCCGTGATCATCCTTCCCTCCCTCTTACTCTCGGAGGCGGTCCTGATTCTGATGACGTGAGTCGGAGACCCTACAGTTCCAAGCCGGCCCTTGTCAACGAACTGGATGATATCCGAGGCCTTCCAGTTCTCGACAGTGGCCTTCCTCGACCTCACTTTGTCCGACAACTTCGGCAGTCTCGGACTTGCGACGTTCTTCGTCACAGAGATAACGCACGGATAGGGCACTTCCTTGGTGTATTGATGCGTTCCATAGTCAGATGTGACCACGATGCTCTCGTCATTGACCTTGTCCACCGATTCCACGTAGCACTCTGAGGGTAAGTCCAGAAGAGAGGCTACCTCAGGCCCGACTTGGCCGGTGTCGCCGTCTACCGTCTTCTCGCCAGCCAGTATTATGTCGAACTCGCCGAGCTTCTTCACTCCCCCCACCAGCGTGTTCGACGTGGCCCAAGTGTCGGCCCCAGCAAACGCTTGGTCAGTCATGAGGATGGCCCTGTCAGCACCTCTCGCGACAGCCTCCTTCAAGACATCGTCCGCTTGCGGCGGGCCCATGCTCAGCACGGTGACGCTCCCCCCCACCTGTTCCTTGATGCGGACGGCGGCCTCGAGCGCATTCAGGTCAAACGGGTTGGGCTCAAGTTTCGCGGATCTCCTGTCGATGCGGCCAGTCGCTTCGTCGAACTTGACCCGCTCTATGTCGGGCACGGCCTTCATGAGGACCACGATCGTGAGAGGTTTCGACATCTCCTTGGCTTGTCGAGCGGGTGAGGCCAAGCCCCATAAAAACCATTCGCAGTGTCAAGACTTTCTCTTCAGCGAGGATAGGCGCGACCTGCTTCCACGCCATTGCGTTCCGGTTGAGAACGCTTAACTTCGTCATCGCCCCAACTGTGGCGGATAGGACACGATGAAAGTGAGGCCGTTCGAGGGAAAGGATTTCGGACAGGTGGTCGAACTCTGGAACAATTCCCTACATGCTGACAAGACCTCGCCCGAGCTGTTCCGCTACAGAACCATCCTGCAGCCGAGCTACGACCCCAACCTCTGCCTCGTCGCGGAGGAACAGGGCAAGGTGCTGGGATTCGCGTTCGCAGTGCCAGCGAGAGAGACCGCACACATCAACGCACTGTTCGTCGCGGAGGATCACCGGAGGAAGGGAATAGGGAGCAAGTTGGTCGAGCAGCTCTCGACCGCAGCCGCGGACAGGGGGCTGAAGAAACTCGTGTTCTCTGGTGGCCCGAGGTACTTGGTGCCTGGGGTTGACTGGGTCGCCTGCCCCGGCGCCCTTGAGTTCTTCACGAGTGCTGGATTCAAGGAGGTCAGCAGGGAATCAGTGGCGATGGCGAGATCCCTGATGGGATACAAGATGCCCCCGGAGGTTATGAAACTGGAGGAGAAGCTCAGGAAGGAAGGCTACGCATTCACCCAACTCGATGAGGAGCACGTCCTTCCGCTCCTGCAGTTCTTGGCGAGGGAGTTCCCGGGATGGGACAATGACGCGCGCGTTACCCTGGAGGCCAACCTGAAGAACCTGGACCTGTTCATCATAGCGCTGAAGGAGGGGGAGATCGTGGGCTACTGCCAAATCGCGACCGATGGTCTCATCGAACACTTCGGTCCGTTCGGCGTGGTGGCGAACTTGAGGAACAGAGGGATCGGCGCAGTCATATTCAATAAGTGCCTGAAGCTCATGCAGACGAAGGGGGCTAGGAACGCTTGGTTCCTGTGGGGCGGGGGCAGGAACTGCACGTTCTACGCTCGACATGGCATGAGGGAGATGCGCAGGTTCGCGATAATGTCGAGGGAACTGAGGTAGAACGGGCAGTTGCGCACTGGGGCTCGACTTGGGGACGGTCCGTGAGGTGGCGTCAGATGGCGAAGATAAGAGGCCTTGAGGGAAGGGACGTCATCGAGATCATCGATCTCTGGAACGACTGCCTCCAGCAGGATCCGGTCTCACGCGAGGGATTCCGCTCCAGGGTAGTATTGAGCCAGGGGCTTGACCCTAGCACATGCCTCGTCGCAGAGGAGGACGGGCGCGTCATCGGCTTCGTCTTCGGCACGATGCAGGGCAAGATCGGATACCTGAGCGTGATCTTCGTCAGTGCAGGGCATCGCAGGAAGGGAATCGGAACGGCACTGTTGGAGGCGTTCGCGATGGGGGTCAGGGCAAAGGGCGGCACGAAGCTGTCGATAACTTGGGGACCCGGCGCGGTCATGCCTGGGGTTGATTGGGTCGCCTACCCCGGCGCCCTTGAGTTCTTCAGCAAGAACGGCTTCGTGGAGGTTGACAGGGAGGCAGTCGCGATGTCTCGGTCCCTCATGGACTACAGGACGCCAAAGGAGGTCACAGAGCTGGAGGACAAGCTCCGGGCGGAAGGATACGCGTTCCAGCAGCTCAATGAGGAGCGTGTGCTCGATCTGATGCAGTTCCTCAAGGCCGAGTTCCCTGGCTGGGAGAACGACCCTCGCGGTACCCTTCTCAGGTACCCAAAGAACTTGGACCACATCCTCATCGCTCTGAAGGGTGACAAGGTCGTGGGATACTGCCAGATGGCCATAGATGGCCTAGTGGAACACTTCGGGCCCTTCGCGGTGGCACAGAGCGAACGAAACAAGGGCATAGGGGCTGTGCTGTTCCACAATTGCCTCGCCACGATGCAAACCAAGGGCGCGAGGAACGTCTGGTTCGCGAGGGGCGGGGGCAGGAACTACTCCTTCTACGTGAGGCATGGCATGAAGGAAATGCGCAGATACGTTGCCATGGACAAGTCCCTTTAGGTGCTTCCCAAGCGAATTTCTATAAGTGCCGACAGGGTGGCCTTCCCATGGGCGCGAGCAAAAAGATGACTGTCGTAGCAATCGGAGCTCACGCCGGGGACATGGAGATAGCAGCAGGGGGACTGCTGGCGAAGCACGCGGAAAGGGGGGACAAGGTGATCATCGCCCATGCGCTGAAGCCTTCAGGTACGTGGGCTCGCCCACCCGGGCTCTCTGCCGAGGAGTACTCTGAACAGAGGACGAGCCAGGCGTTCGAGGTCGGGAAGGCGCTGGGAGCGCACAGCGTGATCTTCCTAGGATACAGAGAGGGGGTGCCATTCGACTACGAGGAGATGAGGCTCAAAGTTGGAGACCTAATAAGGGAGGCGAAGCCGGATCTGGTGCTGACACACTGGAAGGGGAGTTATCACCCCGATCACGTGATGACCTATCTGAACGTGACAGAGGGGATAGGCTACGCTCAATCGCCCTCCTTCAAGGGAAGGGCTGGGCCGCACAAGCCGTCGGCCGTGTTCCATCCTGAGAATTGGGAAGATCCGCAGGGTTTCATCCCCGAGATATACGTCGACATAGGCAGCACGTTCAAGCGGTACATCGATGCGATTTCGATTTATGACTTCACCAACGGGAAGTACTCAGGCTTCAACTACATCGAGTACTACAGCTCACTCTGCAGGGTCAGAGGGATGGAAGGAGGGTTCGAGAGAGCCGAAGCCTTCATGTCACCCAACGACTGGGCCGTGAAGAGGCAGCGATCCCAGTTCCTTCCGCTCCGATGATGTGCGGGCCTCCATTAGCCAAAGCGATATAATGAGCGCGAGGGTGACTCATTGTGGGATGAAACGGAGCTCCACCAAGCCGAAGGGGCGAGGTCTCGGGCCGGTGCGCGTGAGCATATTCAACACCTACACAAGAAGAAAGGAGGTGATTAAGCCCCTCAGGGACGTGAGGCTGGGCATGTATGCGTGCGGCCCGACAGTCTACGACTACGCGCACATAGGCAACCTGAGAACCTACGTTTTCGAGGACCTGCTCAGAAGAGTGCTGGAATTCAACGGCTTCAAGGTCAGGCATGTCATGAACATCACAGATGTGGGTCACCTGACTTCCAATGCTGACACCGGCGAGGACAGGATGGAGGTCGGAGCGCGCCGCGAGAGGAAGACCGCTTGGGAGCTGTCCGAGCACTACACGAAGGCATTCTTGGACGACGCCGCGAGGTTGAACATCGAGAGGCCGCACGTGATACCGACGGCCACTCAACATATCGGCGACATGATCAAGCTAGTTGAACGCCTTGAGAAGAAGGGCTACACCTACGTCATCGACGACGGCGTCTACTTTGATACGTCGAAGTCGAAAGGGTACGGCAAGTTGGCGAGGCTGGAGCTGGGCGGAATGCTCCCAGGGGCGCGAGTTGAGGCGAACCCGCAGAAACGCAGTCCGAGCGACTTCGCCCTCTGGAAGTTCTCACCTAAGGACAGGAAAAGGGACATGGAATGGGATTCCAAGTGGGGGGTCGGCTTTCCAGGTTGGCATGTTGAGTGCTCGGCCATGTCCATGAAATACCTGGGCGCGCACTTCGACATACACTGTGGCGGAGAGGATCACATTCCGATCCATCACACCAACGAGATTGCCGAGTCGGAGGCCGCGACCGGCGAGAAATTCGTCAACTACTGGGCGCACGCCGCGCACCTCATAGTCAATGGGCAAAGAATGGCCAAGTCCCTCGGCAACTTCTACACGCTCGATGACATAGTAGCAAAGGGCTACGACCCGATGTCGCTCAGGTTCTTCTACCTCCAAGGCCACTACAGGCGGCAGCTCAACTTCACCTACGATGCCCTCGACGCAGCGCAGAACGCGCTCAACTCAGTCCGCGAGTTCGTCCGAAGGTTAGCGGACTTCCGTGGGAAGAAGCACAACCGCGAGATAGCGAGTCTCACGGCAGAAATGAAGGCGAGGTTCGTGAGCCGAATGAACGACGACTTGGACACTCCGGAGGCATTGTCGGTCCTCTTCGTTTTCATGAAGACCGTCAACAAAGCGCTCGATGAGGGCACCATGAGCTCCGCTGACGCGAAGAGGGTCTTGACCGCACTGCTCACTCTAGATCGGGTCCTCGGGCTCAGGCTGAGGCAGGCGCTGTCCAAGGAGGAGTTGCCGAGACCTGCCGCGGAGCTGATCAAGGAGAGAGAACGGGCGAGGAAGGCCGGAGACTACGAGGTGGCCGATGCGATAAGGCGAAGGCTCAAGGATGAGTTCGGCGTAGACCTTGAGGACACGCCGCACGGAGTGACATGGAAGAAGACGGGTTAGCAGGATTGGAGGGCGCCCTGTCGGTAAGAAAATGCGTTGAAGCCGACCTACCCAAAGTTCTTGAGCTCGAGAGAAAGTCCTTCAAGTTCCCATACGACATGGACACGCTCATCCACTACGGCAGGCTCGGCAGCGCCGTCTTCTTGGTGTGCGAGGTTCGGGGCGACATCATAGGATACATAGTCTCCGAGCGGAGAACAGGAGGAGCCGGCTCCATAGTGTCAATCGCGGTCTCGCCTACCCTCAGAAACAGGGGAATCGGATCGACCCTCTTGAATCATGCGATCGCCATGATGAGAGACACGGTTTCTGCCGTCGAACTCCAAGTCGCCGTGTCAAACACGGACGCAGTCACGTTCTATCAAGGCCGCGGGTTCATGGTGACGGGAGTGCTCCCCAGCTACTATCCCGACGGCGAGGACGCGTTTTTGATGAACCTGAGGCTCTAGTCGGGGTGCGCCTCAACCGGAACTGCCGTGCAGTGAGAGCGCGGCCTCAAGCGCTGCCGCAATGGCATCGTCCTCACCCTTGACAGCGAGCTCATCCGTCGCTCTGTTGGCGAACACGGCCAAGATCGAGCCCGACCTGAGGCCATAGAGGGTGGAAATGACGAACAGAAGGCTGGACTCCATCTCGAAGCTGAGGACTCCCGCGGCCTGAAGGTCCGGGACAACGTCGTCCATCCAACTCTGTTTGTAATCATTGAACCCAGGCCTTCCCTGGCCCGTGTAGAACGAGTCCGTGGACGCGACTATGCCGACATGGTGCTTGAGGCCTAGGGTCTCCGACGCTTCGATCAGGGCTCTTGTCACCTCATGGTCCGCGACTGCCGGGTACTCGGGCATGACGTACTGTTTCGACGTGCCCTCCAGCCTCACGGCACCCGTGGCGATGATGACATCGCCCAATCCAATGTTGGGCTGCAAGGCGCCGGTGGAGCCCACTCTGATCAGGGTCCTGACCCCAACCTTGGCCAACTCCTCAACCACTATCGCAGTCGAGGGCGCACCCATCCCAGAACAGACCGCGCCGACTTGGACGCCCTTGTATTCGCCTCGCACGGCAACAAGGCCTCTGTGGCGCGTCAGGACGCTGCTGTGGGAGAGCTTGGAGGCTATCTTCTCCACTCTCTCAGGGTCTCCGGGCAGTAGGACGACCTCAGGCAGGTCCCCGCGCCGGACTCTGACGTGATACTGGTATCCGCCTTCCACAGTGGGCCTTCTCGCGGAAGATGTGCTCATGAGTGCGACAATCAGCGGGCGAATCCTCTTATAATATGTGGTCGGCGGGCTGCCGATCCAGACCCTTCATCCAGCGCCGTAGAGGAACTCCAAAGCCCGAGGCAACCTGGCTTTCCACGCAGTCCAGTTGTGACCCTCCCTGGTCTCCACGTACAGCACGCGACACCCCCGCGACCTCAGCGCTGCCTCGATGTCCCTAGAGGCATGCAGTGCACTTCCTCTGTCGCCGACGCTTGTCTCAAACGCGCCACAGTCCATGTAGATTGAGGGGGTCTTCCTAAGGGCAGAGATCGATTCCATGATCGTGCCATGCCAGGTTCCCGTGAGGTAGCCGGATTGGACCGCTGCTTTTCCGATCGCGTCCGGGAAGGTCAGGGCAGACAACAGGCTGATCAACCCGCCATAGCCCGCTCCCAAGACCGCGGTCTGACCCCTGTCCGGAGGCGTGCCGGTCTCGTCCCTGAGAAAAGGGATCAGCTCGTCAGCGACGAAGTCGCAGCAGGATCTTGCCATTTCGTATCCCGCGTGCGCCTCACGTGGGTCCACGAGGGCAGTGACGAAGGGTCTGACCCTTCCGGACGAGATCATCCCGTCGGTGATCCTGTCTATCTTCCCGTACTCCAGATAGTCCTCGCCTCCCAAGACGACCATCAGTCCCTCGAGAGGCACTCCCAGTGGGCTGCGGACGCGAACTTCCCACGTTGACCCTAGCGCCCTGCTCTTGAGGGTCAGTTTCCTCGCCGCGTAGTATGCCTCCGCCTGCGCAGGGACTTCCTCCGGCTCCTCGTATCTCGGCATTGCGAGGACCGAATTCGAGCCGAACTTCCCCGTGATAATGCTCGGATTCAAGGGGTCGAGCGACCACTCACCATCAACCACGAACTTGTACTCGACCCTGGAGTCTGGCGGAAGGTCAACCTCCAACCAGAAGAGACCTGTGCCCGGTACCTGGATCATCGGGCTGGCACGGGTGTCCCAGCTGTTGAAATCGCCAACCACGAACACGTGCGATTCGGCCTCCCCCTTGTACAGGAACAACGCGCTCGCCTCAGAGGCTATGGGCGTTCTCAAGCTGCCCGCTTCAATCAGCTCCCCTGCTGCCCTTCTCCTCGCTTGGGCCGAAGAAAGCCTAGCGATCCTATGGATGATCTTCGGCGGATTCCTGTCTCTCAAGGATGAGTGGCAGGGGTCCGGGGGGATAATCCTTTTCGATCCCGACCACGCCAAGGGAAACCGATTTAGGCTAGCAGCGCTGACACGAGAGTGATGAAGCTGCAGGGCAATTTGGGCCTAATCGCGGTGGCTGTCATCCTATTATCCACAGCCGCACTCACCATATACTTGGCAATGCCCAGGGAGGAGCCGTTCACAGGACCGGGGGTGAACTTCACGGAGATCACATTGTCGAGCGTTGAGGTCAAGTTCCTCGGTTGGGTGGTGGAGTATGACGCTCTCAGCGCTTCCGACTTCGCGCAACACGTCGCAGCATTCACTTGGGTCTCGCCCACTGGGCTGTACATCGACGAGACCGGGACCTTGGGAGGAGACGTTCCAGCAGATGTGGTCAAGTCAGCGAGGGACGGCGGCGTCTTGGTCCTCCCACTGGTCGCGAACAGGAACTTCGACAGGCAGACCGCCCACAAGATACTCACGGAGGCGGAGACTAGGGATTCCGTCATAGGCCAGCTCGAATCATTCCTCGCCCAGGGAGGTTACGACGGGATCAACATCGACTTCGAAGACGTGCCCGAAGGCGATCGGGACGGGCTCACTCAGTTCATGGGCCTACTGGCGAGCAGGCTGAGATCCAAGGGCAAGCTGGTCACGATTGACGTTCCGGCCAAGACCTACGACGCCACGATTGGCTGGGCAGGAGCCTACGACTACGGCGCCTTGGGTGATGTCTGCGACCTCGTAATCATAATGGCGTACGACTATCATTGGTCAAGTGGCCCCGCGGGGGCGGTATCGCCCCTTGACTGGTTCGAGGACGTGGTCCGTTACGCGTCGTCAGTGATCCCAGCGAGCAGGCTGATGATTGGAATGCCTTTCTATGGGTACGACTGGCCCACGGGAGGTACGGCTTCGGGCGTCACGTTCGACGAGGCGCTTCAGATGTCAGCCGAGATGAACCGGACGATCAGGTTCGACGAGGCTACGGGCGAGTACACCTTCACCTACGTCAGGGACAATACAAGGAGGGAAGTCTGGTTCCAAGGCGCGAAGAGCGTCGAGCTCAGGCTCCAGATCCTGAAAAACCACGGGCTCGATCAGGCGGCGGCTTGGAGAATAGGGCAAGAAGACCCGCGGACATGGGAGGTCGTCAGGCGGGGGTAGCGAAGGGGGCCCTGAACTGGATCTTGTTCGGAAAGACACATAAGACAGATGACGTGCTCGTCGAGTGAACGACCCTGTCCCCCTCGGCAGAGCCTGAAGCTCGAGATCAGATCTCCGTCTTCCTGACAGGAGCGGCCACAAAGGTTCTCAGGGAGAAGTTGGTCCTGACCCCGGGGTTCGAGGCCCTCAAGCCCACCAACGCGTACGAGGTTCTCAGGGGCAGGTTGGACGGGAACCTAATCATAGTGTACTCGACCGGCAAGGTTGTCTTTGAGAGGTCCGAGATGACAAGAAGGATAATCGAAGCCTCTGCGTTCGAGGTCCTAAGGGACGAAGGCACCGTACTGGGCTCTGACGAGGCAGGCAAAGGGGAACTGGTGGGCCCCATGGTGGTTGCGGCTGCGTGTCTAGACCCCAGCCAGGCGGCGGAGCTGGTGTCCTGGGGTGTGGCCGACAGCAAGGTGGTGCCGCCCGGCAGGATCCACGAACTTGCTCGCCTCATTGAGGCCGAAAGCATGGGGTACAAGGTGATCAGCATTCCTCCGATCAAGTTCAACTCAATGTACGAGGACGCGAGGAGGAAAGGGAGGAACCTGAACGACATTCTCGCCGACGCGCACTCAGAGGTGATCAGGTCGGTACTCGAACAGGTGAGCGCGCCGACCATCAGGGTGGTTGTCGACGAGTTCGACAACACGAGATCGAAGAAGAGGCTGAAGATCATACAGGAGGTTTCCGGAGGTCGACAGGTCGTGTCAGCTCCAAGGGCTGAGGTCGTCCCCTCGGTTGCGGCGGCAAGCGTGCTTGCAAGGGACGGGTATGTGACTTGGCTGGAGGAGAACCTGGACGAACAGCAGATGGCCAAGCTGAAGAACGGCAGGCTAGACATCGTGGGACGGGCATCTGATGTGCCGAAGGTGTACAAGACAAGCTACCTACAAACGGCAGGCAAGTCCAAGGGCGGGGAGAAGAGACGCCGCGAGCCCTGACGTAGGGGGTCTCTGGGTTGATGAGCTCCGATAGAGAAATTCTATATATCAATGGCGCGCGAGAGTACCTGCGACTTCCTTGGCGGAAGAGAGGAAAATAGCCGTAGTCGGTGGGGGGCCCGCCGGAATGGCCGCTGCCTCACGGGCGAGGAAGATAGACCCCCGGGCTAGAGTCACGGCCTACGAAGCGTCGAGATACGCGTCTTACGGCATGTGCGGCATACCATACTACATCTCCGGTTGGGTGGACGACCTGGCCAAGCTTGTCACATACACGCCTGAGGAATTCAAGAGGGACAGGGGTATCGACGTGCTCACAGAGACAAAGGTGGTCTCCATCGACGTGGGAGCTGGCACGGTGAGGCATGTCGGCAAAGGGGGAGAAGTCGAGTCCGAGTTCGACGTCTTGATCCTGGCCACTGGGGCAAGTCCATCCGTGCCTAGAATCGACGGTGTGCTCCTGCCAGGGGTTCACACGGTGAGACAGCTAGAGGACGCAGAGGCGATAAGGAGCAGGCTGGAAGAGGCGGAGAGAGTGGTAATCGTCGGAGCGGGATACGTCGGGCTGGAACTGTCGCAGAGCTTCAGATCTCTGGGCAAGGACGTGACGGTGCTTGAATTCCTGCCCAGGCCCATGGAGAACCTCGACCCCGACATGTCGGAGCTGGTCATGCGCGAGCTAGCTGACAACGGCGTGCACCTGGTTCTCAGCACAAAGGTCACGGCGATAGAGGGCAAGGACAGAGTGGAGCGCGTGCTGACGGACACCGACTCCTATCCCGCTGACTTGGTCATCATGGCCACCGGCGTCAGCCCAAACGTGGATCTGGCCAGGAAAGCGGGGGTGAACATCGGAGCCACCGGGGCAATAGCCGTCGATGAGCGCATGAAGACGAACGTTGAGGGAGTCCTCGCGGCTGGTGACAACGTGGAGACGAAACATTTGGTGACGGGAAAGCCGGTCCACATCCCTCTCGCGCAGACCGCGAACAAGATGGGTCTGGTGGCGGGCGCAAACGCTGCCGGCGGGGAGGCGCGCTTCCCCGGCGTGCTGGGCAGCGCGGTCACCAAGTTGTTCGGCCTGGAAATAGGGAGGACAGGTCTCACGATACAGGAAGCCGGAAGGTCGGGACTGCGTGCCTTGGGGATCACCATCTCATCACTGACGAGGGCGGGCTACTACCCTGACCCCAAGAAGGTCTGGGTCAGGCTCAACTTCGAGGAAGGGTCCAGAAGACTGTTAGGAGGCCAAGTGCTCGGAGCTGAGGGGGTCTGGGGAAGGATTTCGGTGCTGTCGATGGCCCTGCAATCCAAGCTCGCGCTCAGCGACATCCTGTTCTCAGACCTGCCCTACGCGCCGCCCTTCGGGCCAGTGTGGGACCCTCTCATTACGGCTGCACGAGTGGGACTTAGGTGAGTGACTTCTCGCACCGACTGCATGGCGATCCTAGGCGGGCCCCTCTGATTTCAGTGCCTCTTTGACCGAATACACGTAGGGGATCGCGAAGTCCACATTCTTGCTTGCGGCCACCTTCTTGAATATCTCCGCGTTGATGTCGTGTGAGGTCTTGGGGCGTTCGGTCGCGATGGTCATGTAACGCAATCTCATGTAGACGCCGTAGTCGTAGAAGTCCGACCTGATGTACGGTTCCATGCCAGTGGCCTTGATTGTCTGCGCGGTGACCTCTCTCGCTGAGTCCATGAGGATCTTCTCAGCTTCATCCCAGTCCGAGTCATATGTTATCCTTGCGACTATCTCATCGAGAATGTAGGAACTCTCGCGGTCGTTCCCCTTGGTGTAGTCGATTACCACGTTGCCGAAGAGGATGGCATTCGGCACGAGCACCATCCTGCCAGAGGGCTCCTCAGTCCCGACCGTCCCGCCGACCTGATTCAGCTCAGTGTACATCATACCGATATCCGTGACGTCGCCTATCAGGTTCCAAGCTGGGAGGAACACTCTGTCTCCGATTCTGAATGGGCGCTTGAGTGTGACCATCACCCACGCTGCCAATCCCGTGACCGGTTGCTGCATGGACCATCCGAGGAAGAGCCCACCGAAGGCGCCCACTGCGGCAAGGAAGACCCCGATCTCGAAGAATATCGACACCACGCCTATGACCCAAACCGCAATCGCGAGCGCGCGCACGAGCCCCATGAACATGTGGACGTCCGCTTCTCTACCTCCGGTCCCCAGCACCGCCGCCCTGAACCCACTGGCTATCACCTTGTAGGTCAAGTAGACCACAACTGTTACGGCGACGAACTTCAGCGCGTGGTCTATCCATTCAGGCGGGGCCTTGCCGATGAAGTCGAGCGATATCTCAAGGACAAAGGGGTAGTAAAAGTAGAACAGCGCAGAGACGACCAAGATCGCTGCCAATGAGGCGATGATCAGGGTTCTCCTCTTCATAGGGCGAAGCCCTCCTCTTCGGCTTCCTGATAAAAGGGTTCTCCCACAAGTGCACGGCCAATTGGCGAGTTTCCGCGCAGGACACGGTCGCTCCGGAAGTTTCAGCCCCTTTCTGCCAACACCTCCCTCAACATTGGGTTCCGGCCAGATAGCTCCGAGATTACCGCTTCGAACGATTCCTCCTTTGACAGCTCGCGTCTGAGAACCGGACCCGTTCTGCCCACCTCATCTCTCCTTGTCAGCACTCTGACCCTCTCGCTCACCGTCTCAACAGAGACCCTCAAGAGCTTGGCGACATCCGGTTCCCTCCCCAAGATGCTCGATTCGACGTGCCCCTCGGCCGTAGGCTCGATCAGCATGAGACTCTTGTTGACTCCGGGGACGCGCTCGCCTCTGGCCAGTTCATGCAACCTGACGCATCCGCCGAACCTCTGAAACTCCTGCTCACTCCTCGTCTCTCGGGCCAGAGGGAACGACAGGACTTCGAGATCAGCGGGGTCCAAGTAGATGTAGGCCCTCGGCGTGGACATAGGCGTAGCCTGCACGACCAGCCGCTTGAGAGCGGGCAAACCGGCCCTCTCGAGGGCGAGTTCGACCCGATACGATGGCAACCTCAGGGGAAGCGCGACATCCACATCGCTATCTCCCGTCACATCCCCCCTTGCTACGCTTCCTGTGACCAGCGCGTCCAAGCACAGGCCCCGCAACGCATGCAGTATGGCCACTGCGCGGTCTCTCTTTCGCCTCAGGACGCCCCAAGTCCTCTGGTCGTACCTGACCGCCCGCAACGCGCCCCTCGCCCCTATCTTGCTCAACACATCAGGATGGGGCACTGCGCTATTATCGGCTTCGGGGCGCCGGTCGCTGTCACTGACGCGGGCCCCGCGGAAGAGCCACGTATAGTGAGAGCGCGTTCCCTCTGTACAGGAGCGTCGCCCCCGCCGGGGGGTGTGGCGACCCCTCACCGGATACAACGTAGATAGGAGTGGTCGGAGGCTCGCCGGGAACGGGCCTGAACAGCTGGCTGTCCAGAAGGTACTCCACCCAATACCTGCCCCCGGCATTGGCGATGACATTGCTGTGTGAGGGAACATACGCGGACATCTCGACGAGATCGGCGTACTCGTTCATGGATATGACAGGCCTCCGCCTTGCTGACGCAGGAAGCGAGAGGGCGAAGAAGTAGAACAGGACGAACACGACGGCGATTCCCCACTTGACGTCGTCGGCGTCGATCATCCCGACGACGGCTGCGACCACGGAGCACGTCGGCACGAACGACATGAGCCCGAACCTCCATGCCCACTGGCTCGGGATCGTGGGGAAGTTCAGCAGAGCGAGCACTATCGTGCCTGAACCCAGGAAGACGACCTCTTCGGCCCTTCCCCTTCTGTACAGCAGGATCGATGCCACGAGTCCTGCGACGATGGTCAAGTAGGCCGGAAGCCCCTGCGCCAGTTCGACCGCTGGGTTGAGCGAGTCATAGTCCCCCAAGCCTGTTAGGAAGTCCTCGATGAAGGTCAGGCCCTTGCCTATGTCGATCGTGTACCCCGAATACACGAAGTACGCAGCAGCTCCCAGCACCGCCGACCCCGCCAAGAGAGGAAGGGAGAAGTCCAGGAACCGCCTGCCGCTTTTCCTCAGCGCCAGCGAACCCACCACCAACAGGATCAGGAACAACAGGGCGAGGCCCAAGTCGAGTATGTGCGTCAGGGCGGTCAGCACAAAGGCCGCGATGGCTGCGAGCTTCACGAACCTCCCCTCGGTCCCCTTCAGGATCTCCAAGCAGAAGTACACGAAGCTCAGCAAGAAGAACGAGCCTACCGCGTTCTTCACGAACTCACCGCTCAACGCCATCAGTCCGGGGGAGAGGGAGCAGACGATCGCCGACGCTGCAGCTGCCGGGATGCTGGAGGTCAGCTTCTTTCCGATCAGATACGATGGAAAGACAGTAAGTGCGCAGAACAATGTCGCCCCAATCTTGACAGCAACTGTCGCATCCCCGAGCAGAAGTGTCAGGGCCGCGAAGAAGTAGAAGCACAGCGGAGGATCGACGTAGCTCATCATGCCGGTCTCCAGTATGGCCCTCACCTGTATCAGGTAGTAGGGCCCGTCGATTCCGTACATGATGGGAAACTTGAAAAGGGTGAGGGCATAGAACAAGGCGATGACCGCGGAGATAGAAGCCACCATAGCCCACTCGCCGCGGCCGATGCCCTTGGACACGATGCTCGCCATCCTCACCTGCCTCTCCTCCTTGGATAAGAGTCTAGCGCACAAATCATCTTCGTTGGCGCAGCCGCGATGAAGGGGCGGCACCGCGAGCCATCGTCAAGGTCGGAAAATCCATCTGCACCACCACCTTAATATTCAGCGCTGCAGCCTGAGCCGCACCCTTGAGCGAGGAGCATGACAATCAGTTCGTGGTAACGCCTTGGGAAGTGGAGGGCAAGATAGATTACGACAGGCTCATACGGGAGTTCGGCACTCAACCGATCACCGACGACCTGCTCAAGCGACTCGAGCGGGAGGCTGGGGCTTCTCACTACATGCTCAGGAGGATGGTGTTCTTCTCCCACAGAGACCTCAATCTGGTCTTGGACGACATAAGGTCGGGCAAGGGGTTCTTCCTCTACACAGGGCGCGGCCCCACCGGTCCCATGCACATCGGTCACATCCTCCCCCTCTACTTCTGCAAATGGTTGCAGGATCGGTTCAAGGTCAACCTCTACGTTCAGATCACGGATGACGAGAAATTCCTCTATGAGAAGAGGGGGCTCTCGCTTGGAGAGACTAGAAAATGGGCACACGAGAACACTCTGGACATAATCTCTGTCGGCCTGGATCCGGACAGGACCTTCATCTTCCAAGATACCGAATACATGGGGAACATCTACCCTCTGGTCATCAAGGTCGCCCAGAGGATCAACTTCAGCGTGACCAAGGCCGTCTTCGGATTCGACGAACAGACGAACATAGGTATGATATTCTATCCCGCCATTCAGGCGGTTCCCTCGTTCTTCGAGAAGAAGAGGTGCCTGATACCCGCTGCCATAGACCAAGACCCGTACTGGAGGGTCCAGCGGGACGTGGCCGAGCCACTCGGGTATTTCAAAACCGCCGCGATCCACTCCAAACTGATACCGCCGCTGACCGGGCCCCAAGGAAAGATGAGCACGTCAAGGCCCGAGACCGCCATCTACCTGAGCGACGACGAGGCCACCGTCAAGGACAAGATCATGAAGCACGCCTTCTCAGGGGGGCAGCCTACGGTTGAGCTTCACCGAAAGCTCGGTGGCAATCCTGACATCGACGTGCCGTTCCAATGGCTCTACATGTTCTTCGAGGAAGACGACGCGAAGATGGCAAGGATAGAATCAGAGTACAGAAAAGGGAACCTACTCACAGGCGACCTGAAACAGATCTTGGCCGACAAGGTCTCTCAGTTCCTCAGAACTCACAACGAAAGACGGCGAAAGGCCGTCGAACTAGTCGACACGTTCAAGAGGGACGGCAAGCTAGCCAGGAAAATGTGGGCGACCGTCTACGAGTAGCCGGCCTGGGACAATGGCAGCAGTCAATGTCAGTGGCCAGAACATCCGGCCGCCGTCAGTTCCGGGTTCCCCCTTCGTGTACGAAAGCGATTCCCTTATTAACAAGGCGGCCCAAGGCCGCTCAAGCCTGAGTTCTCCTCATGAAGTACTCTCTTGACGAAAGAGAGGGGGTCGACTATTGGTTTCCATCCCCTCCAGTGAGCGGGGCCTTTGAGTGGGATGGACCGCCGTTGGGCGGCAGAAACACCATAACGGGTGAGAGGGCAAGGGTTCCAAGGAAGGACAAGGCCCTTCACCGCAAGCCGGAGAAGTACCAGAGGCTGAAGAAACTCGCCCAAGAGTTCATGAAGGAGAAGGGCGGCGCCATCATGATAAGAGATGCGATCGTCCACGGCATAAGGGCCAGGATGTTCACGAACAGTGAGCATCACTATGACTTCTGGGTGGAAAACTGGTTCTCGCCTGAGGAATGGCAGAAGGCGACCGGGAAGGAGGCCCAGGAGAAGCCCTCAGTCATGGTCATCGCGTTGATAGGGGTTGAAGGCGAGGAGCCAGCCGCATACTACAACAGGGCCACAAACGAAGTGATCTTCTTCAATACTTCCTACTACGGTCAACTCAAGAGCTGGACCGTGGGAGCGGTCGGCAGGGTGCTGGCCGAGGAATATGGCATACACTCAATCCATGGAGCCTGCGTTGCAGTGGACGGGAAGGCGATACTGTACATTGCGCCCACTGGCACCGGCAAGTCCACTAGCTCGTACGGGCTGATGTCGTACCCCGGGACGCGATTTCACTCGGACGACTGGGTCTACGTGAGGTACTCCTACAGGAACAAGAAGGACGGCAAGTTCTATGCGCCGTTTCGCGTGATCCAGAAGAGCGGCGATGGCTTGCAGGGCTACAGAGTGTTCAGGTGGATAAGAGAGCGAGGTGAGGACAACTCTGACGCCCGAGTCGAAGCGCTCACGCCCAGCGGAGACAGCGTGTCACTTGATCTCGGGGATCTGGACACGTCAAGCTCTCCAACGGCATTCGGCTATGTTTCCGAGAAGAAGTTCTATCTTAGGACGAACTTGGTTGAGAGTTTCCCAAGGGCTCTGACTGAGATCTTCAAGTCGAAGACCGAGAATTGCCCGGAGGTCTCGGACATCTTTCTCAACCGAGCCTCCGTAGTGCTCGACGAAGTGGTCTCGAAGCTCCTGTCCTGTGGCGACCCTGGGGTCGAATGTGTCCTAGAAGGACAAAGTTGGGCTGAACTCAGGAAGAGGATCGCAAGGGTCATAGCATTCGGGAACTCTAGGGCGATGTTCGATCAGTCCAAGGCGTTCCCCCAAGGTAGGGTGATTCTGAACCCGATGGAACCTGTTGTGATCGACACCGTCATGCTGATCAAGAGGGACTTCAGAGATCAATGTGTTCTGGAGGACTTGCCCCTTCCCCTGTTTATGGAGAGACTCTTGAGGGGGGACACCCCCCATGGCAGATGGGAGGTCGCATACAACGACTACAGGGCCGTCGACGACGAGGAGGAGCAGGGCTATCTCAAGCGGGTCTTCGAGCGCGCTGAGCCGAGCGGCCGCTCTGTCTATGAGAAGTTCATGATGGATAGGGCGAACCGTCCAATAACCCTAGACGGAGAGTTCGAGCTGTTCGAGGTTCTGCACGACGCCACGCACTGCTATGACCTGAACACGATACTCGAATCAACCGGGAACAGCAGGAGAGAAGCTGTGTCGAGGACCGTGCAGTTGATCTTTGAATTGCTCAAAAACATGCCCGCCCGCATCAAGCTAACCTTGCGGGACTTCGTCGATGGAGCCAATCCGGTGGCGCTCTAGACAGCATATTGCCCTGGTCGGGAATGCCCGATAAGCTTATGTTCTACTCGTCACTGGGGGACTCGACATGGGCGCCCAATCTGTCCCCAAGACGCTGTACGTGGTGAAGATTTCAAGCGGCCAGTCGGTCTTCTGCCCGATGAAGGACAAGCCGATCCAGGCGAGTAAGTGCATCAAATGCAAGTGGAACTCTGACGGGAAAATCTACCCCTTGCCACCTGATGAGCTCAGAGGGGTGGGTTATGTGACCTGCGGGTACCTCGGGGAGTAGCGCTTCCGGTCTCAGAGCGACAGGAGCACCGTCCTCAGATCCTCCATTTCGTACACATAGCCCGCCACTATGAAGCTGCCTATGATGCACTGGCTATTGGCCCTCATGAAGTACAGCGTTTTCGCCTCGTCGAACGAGTCTATTGCCGCCTGCTGGGAATTCAACCGAAATACGTCCGTCTTGTCCACGTTGCCCCCGTCATACTTGGCAAAGCTGAACATCCAGTCCACATCCACCCCCGTAGTCGGGAGGTCGGCGAACCCTGTCAGGGAAACCCCGAACACGGGCATCTCCAGCGTGGCCAGGTAGTATGCCCGCTTGACCGACTCGTCATCAAAGAGGCGGGTCACGTTCCCAGACAGGGCACCAAGAACTTGCTCCATTGGGTTGGTGACCGTGGCCTTGTCATGGTAGACAAGGATGCGGCCCTGTACTGTCATCTCTGCCCAAGTGTTGTTCGTCGTCCTCACCCTGTAGACCCTGAAGCCAGCCACATCCTGCACTAAGAGCGAGGAAGTCCTGTTGAGCATCCCGCCCACCCTAGTTGCACCCTCCGCGGTCAGACCTACCACATTCACGATCGTGGATTCTGTCGAGCTCTCGATGAATTCGGCGTCCACTACCCACTCAACATCACTCATCGTGACGTTGATTCTGGGGATGAGAAGTGACACCAATGTGGCGTTCCCGATGAGCTCAACTCCGGCTGACTTGGAAGTGATCTCAGTGATGTTGAGCATCCTGAAGTGGGCAACTCCACTCGGTACTGATGACATGAAGTCCTCATGCCTCACATTGATCGTGTCCGGAAACTGCCTGACTGTTGGCCTCTGAAGATACCACATCATGAACAACGCTCCCCCCAGAATGGCTAGGAAAACAACTGCAGCAAAAGCCTTGTCAAAGAGCGTGGCTTTAGTGGCTGCCTTTCGTCCTGACTTTGAACGTGCGGGGGCCGGCATGAGAAGAGCGAGGAGGACGGGGTAGCTAGTATTTAAGAGAGGGCAGTTCAATGGCCGGGCAACGGCTATATCCACCTCGTTGCTCCTGCGAGGAGAACAACAAGAGCTTGGACCAGATGTGGCGCTCCCTTCTTGAGCGACTGGCAGTGGCCAGCTGCTTGAACCTCGTGGTGTCAGGGATAGCCAGTTCGCTGGGACTCAGGTTCGTGAACGTCTTCGACGTGCTGTGCATGCTCGAAGGGGCCCTCTTGCTGATAGCAGGAGGTGGATTGGACATGGTCTCATCGATCTTCGGTACGGAGGCTCGAAGACTTCTTTCCAGAGGCACCCAGAAGTACTCGACCCAACACCACAGGGATGAACAGAAGAAAGCTACGGGCCTTATCCTGCTGGGCTTTTCGTTCTTGGCTGAGGCCATGCTCATGTCTATCTTGGTAGGAGGATAAAAACAAAGTTTCAGGGGGGAATTCCCCCCTGATTGTGATTCTACTCGGCTTTCTTCCTTGAGAGGTACCAGGCGCCTGCTGCGACGATCACGATCAGCCCGCCCAACCCCCATGTGAGGGTGTTCAGGCTGCTGAGCTGGGATGACACCGTAGCAAGCTGTGTCTGCAAGTTGCTCACTTGGGTCTCTAGCGCACTCACGTCGTCCTTGATCGGCTGCAGGAGTGAATCCAAGGTGGCTATCGTGATTCTCACGCTAGCCGACACCTGAGCGCCAACCACCGTCTGGACTTCCGTCGCGTACGGAAAGTCAGGGCCGGTCGCAGTGGCAGCGCGTGCGGTGACAGCTCCCACTCCGGGCAGTGAGACTCTGAAGTAGAATGTGCCCGCTGCTGTTGGTGCGTAGGAGAAGGAGTAGTAGCCACCGGTTGTCGTGATGCCTTGAGCCACGTTGGTCCACGTCGCGTTGTCAGTGCTCTGCTGCAACAGTACGACGAATCCTTCCTCAGTTACGGCAATGACAGGATCCACGATGAACCTGCCACTGAAGGGTATCGGCATGCCGACGATGTAGGAGGCTGCAGCGGCTGGTGCAGAAGGCGGAGCGACGCCCGTCTGGTAGCCCGCAGCGGCAAGGAGTGACTTCGCCGCGTTTGGATCGTAGGATCTTGACACGACCGTGTTGTCGTAGCCCCAGTTCGTCGGCGCGACGTGAGTCGCACCAGGAACACCGAAGCCTGCTAGCAGGTTGTCGATGATGAGTTGCTTGGGTACCAGGTAGTCAAGGGCTTGTCTAACGCACCTCGCAGCATATGCCGCCTTGGTCGGATCGCTAGCTCCTAGAGGAGTGGCCGTGCCCGTTCCCAAAATCGGGTGCCTCATGTTGAACCCGAACTCCTGAAGCCCGGTGCCCCCCAGCAGGTAGACTGAGGCCCAGTCTCCGAAAGTGCCCGCCCTGACGTCGTTCTGCATCTGATAGTTCTGATCGAGTATGTCCGCTTCACCGTTCTTGAGGGCTGCTATCGCAGCATCCTTCGCGACGATGTACTTGATGTAGTAATCCTCAATGCCGAACATCCCCGCGGCCTCGAGTTGGGTCTTGTTCCAGTAGTTCGCGTTCTTCTTTAGGTGTATGGTCTGGGCGACATCGTCGTAGGCAACCCACATGTAGGCGCCAGTGCCCATCGGGCCTGTGAACGTCTGACCGTTCGAGACATACTCACCAGTGCCCGTGTTGTAGGGGTGAGTGGCCCAATCCTCGAAGGGTACATCCTCGAACACATGCATCGGTATTATGTAGGGGTTGTCTGATTCTGGGTGGAAGGTCGCTGGCGGAATCGTGAGCCCAGCGAAGTTCGGGATCGTGATCTTCACAGTGTACTGGTCCACGGCTTCAATGGTTCCCTTTCTGTCTCTCGTAACATCAGCAGGAGCTGGGTACCAGGCCTCTCCGGTGTTAGGGTCAAAGACCAACCTCGTCTCCGATCCGTCCAGCCACTTGAAGGTGACGTCCTCGCCCACGTAGCCGGCTACGAAGCCCGCGTTGGCAGCTCCCGCGAGCGGGTTCAGGGCAGCCATGTATGAGAACAGCACATCGTCTGCATTGAATTCGACGCCGTCATGCCACAGGACACCGTGGCGCAGGTTGTAGGTGAAGGTGGAGCCATCAGCTGACATTGTGAAGCTGGTCGCCAACTGTGGCATCATGTTCACTGCAACGTCAGGAACGAACAATCCTTCCACGATCGGGTTGAATATGGTCGTATCGTACCAAGAGTTGGACATAGGCGGTATGAGCGACACGATCTCACCGGTCTGGGCGAACACGACGGACTTCTCGGTCGTCTTGATGAACTGCGGGACAGGACCCACGTTGTCGTACAGCCATTCATAGCCTTGGAAGTCCAGTGCAGGGTTCGCAACCATCGGCGCGGACTGTTGCACTATGACTATTTTTGGCACGTCCTCGAAGGCGACATGCTGCCATTGCTTGAACGTGGCCATGCCCGCCGCAGTGTACCCTTGACCCATGAACTGCTGGATGAGGGCATCGTTCGTGGCGTTCTGCCACAAGTAGTAGTTGGAGCCTGATGGTGCAAGACACCCACCGTAGAATATCTGCATAATGCCCGCGAGCGGGAACAGACCAGGGGTCCATCCGATGGCCTCGATGTCGTATCCGCCGTCGTCAAAGGTCTTGCCTAGGTTCTCAACTGGGGGATAGAGCACCCTGTCGAATATCGCAGCCCAGCCCATAGCAACCGTCCTTGCATCTATGCCCACGGCTTGGAACGAGTTGGCTGTGATCAGAGTCCACTGTCTCCTCAGCAGGTTCGCGGTCGCGGGAGCAATGAGAGTGACCTTGAAGAGGCTGCCCGTCTGCTGCCCGGCAGTGAGCGGAACGAAGGGAACAACCAAGAAAGAACACGCAAGCAGTGTTAGCAGGAACTTATATGCGTATTTCATTTTTATTCGAAAAGTGCCGCCGGCCCATCGCTTATTTAAGTGTTCCGCTACGTACAAATACTCACGGTAATCCCGCCCCAGCAGAACTACAAATACTTATATAGAATCCGGTTTGCGCGCCGCAATAGCGCTAGGATCCTATGAGTCTTCTGAAGTACATCGCACGCAGGCTACTTTACATGATCCCGATGGTGATCGGGATATCGATCATCAGCTTTCTGGTGATGTACGCGGCAGGTGACCCGATAGCCCTAGCCACCGCTGGACATCCCAACATAACCGAAGGGCAGAGAGATGCCCTCCGCAGATACTATGGTCTGGATCAACCGATCCCTATCCAGTATGTGAACTGGCTATCCCACCTTCTCGTGGGGGATTTCGGGAGGTCACTGTACGGAGGTAGGCCAGTCAATCAACTGATTGGGAGCTGGTTCTGGGAGACGGTGAAGCTCAACCTCATCGCCTTGGTTCTGGCCCTTGTGATAGCGATCCCCGTAGGCGTGAACTCGGCTCTGAAGCAATACTCGGCCACTGACGCCTTTGTCACCACCGTCTCGATATTCGGGGTCTCGATGCCGGTCTTCTGGATCGGGATCGTTCTCATCCTGATATTCTCCTTCTGGCTGGGGTGGCTCCCCTCAGCTGGAGCGTATGGCTTTCCAGAGCTGTGGCCGCTGTTCGGGATAACCGACCCCACGGTGGACGCGATCGCGCACCTCATTCTACCAGTTGCCGTGCTGACATACGTCCAACTGGCGCTTTACGTCAGGCTGACGAGGGCTCAGATGCTTGAGGTCATGAGGCAGGACTACATCTTGGCTGCAAGGGCGAGCGGCGTACCGAACAGCAAGGTCGTATACAAGTATGCTCTCAAAAATGCCATCACGCCCGTCCTGACCTATGCCGGGCTTTCAATCGGTGCCATAGTCGGGGGCGCTCCTATGACCGAAACAACTTTCAACTGGCCCGGCCTAGGCCGAAGGTTCGTGCAGGCAGCGTCCATACTTGACTTCCCCGTTGTGATGGGAATCACGATGATAATAACCGTCATGATACTGTTCGCGAATCTAGTTGTTGACATTTCGTATGCCTTCGTCGATCCGAGGATAGTGGTGGAGTAGCACAAGATGGCTTCCCCTCCGACCGTGGTTGATGAGGAAATCAAGGCTGCAAGCGAGGAAGAAGCTGCACCCAAGAAGGTCAGAGGAGCAGGTCAGTGGAGCGTCGCTTGGAGACGGTTCAAGAGGAACAAGGCGGCTCTGATAGGTCTTGCCATGATTAGTTCGGTCTTCTTTGTGGCGATCTTCAACAACGCCATAGCCCCGTACCCGGGGAGACCTAATTCAGACGCGTTCAAGCCCCTTTATGAAGGGGAAGCGGGGGAACCACCCTCTTTGAAACATCCTTTCGGCACGAGCACGTACGGGACCGACATATTCAGTGAGGTCATACATGGCACAGTTTACACCCTCTACGTCTCGCTTTTTGTGACCGCGATAATCATGGTTCTCGCCTTGGCCGTTGGAGTGACGGCCGGCTACCTCGCGGGGAGAGTTGACGACGTCCTGATGCGGATAGCGGAGGTTTTCCTCGTCATCCCCGTCCTGCCCTTGATACTTGTCTTCGCGCGCATATTCCAGATCGTCTTCTCCCAGACGACCTTCACGTTGCCCGTTGTGGGCATCAGCGTTCCGATCGGCCTGACAATTGTGGTCGTCATTATCTCGGTGTTCGGTTGGGCAGGCGATGCCCGTGCCTTCAGGGGGGAGGTGCTGAGAATAAAGGAGATGGAGTACATCCAGGCCGCAAAGTCCATAGGTGCCTCCTCGAGGCGGATCATGCTGTACCATATCATACCCAACATACTTTCGACTGTGATTGTCGTCGCGACGTTGACGATGGCCACCGCCATTCTGACCGAGGCAGGGGTCAGCTTCCTCGGCTTCGGAGATCCCAACACAGTGACTTGGGGGTATCTGCTTAACGAGAACCTGAATGAGCTCAGCGTATCTTGGTGGGCTGAGATCTTCCCTGGGCTTGCCGTGTTCTGGAGCGTGTTGGGATTCAACCTGTTGGGGGATGGCCTGGCTGATGCGCTGAACCCGAGGCTGAGAGAATAGGATGCAACAAGACGGTGACGTTCTCAGGGTGGAGGATCTTCAGACGTACTTCTTCACTGAGGCAGGAGTAGTCAGAGCTGTGGACGGCGTCTCGTTCGCCGTGAAGAAGGGAGAGACGATGGGTCTCGTGGGCGAGACTGGCTCCGGAAAGACAGTCGCTTCTTATTCAGTGATGAGAGTGGTCCCAAAGCCAGGCAAGATAGTCGCGGGTCGCGTCTATTACGACGGCGAGGAAATCCTGTCGAAGAGCGAGGAGGAGATGCGCAAACTGAGAGGGGAACAGATCGCCATGATATTCCAAGATCCCAACTCAAGCCTCAATCCGGTCTTCACCGTACAGGAACAGCTGACGGACATCATTCTGAGCCACAACGGAAGCGTGAAAAAAGAGGAGGCTCTAGAGACCACAGTGAAGTTGCTAGACAAAGTCGGGATGCCGGAGCCAGAGACAAGGGTGAGATGGTACCCCCACCAGTTCTCAGGTGGGATGAGGCAGAGGATAGCGATAGCCAGAGCTCTCCTTCTTAGGCCCAAGCTTCTATTCGCTGACGAGCCTACGACAAACCTGGACGTCACTATACAGGCTCAAGTCTTGGAGCTACTGAAGTCGATAAAGAAGGAGACGGGGACCTCGATGGTGCTGATAACTCACGACATGGGAATCGTCGCTGACATGACCAGCAGGGTCACTGTTCTCTATGCTGGCAGGGTGGCGGAGATCTCGGACACCAGCACTGCATACAGGGGGTCGCTTCATCCATACACAAGGGCCTTGCTCAGATCGGTCCCTCGCATCGATGAGAAGGTGGAGCTAGAGTCGATCCCTGGCAACGTTCCGAATCTCATCACTCCTCCAAGCGGATGCAGGTTCCACCCCAGGTGCAAGTACGCTACGGCAATCTGCAGCGAGAAGGTCCCACCCCTCGAGGAGGTTGAGAAGGGTCACTTCACCGCATGTCATCACTGGAGGGAACTCTGATGGAAAGCGCGAACAACGGTGGAGATCTGCTGACGGTGAAGA
>Ga0172365_10000315_pt1 | contig 31308 bp, 27 predicted proteins | sample LakKivSesite48cm_FD_114535 | JGI IMG/M metagenome (GOLD analysis project Ga0172365, IMG submission 114535) | Sediment microbial communities from Lake Kivu, Rwanda - Sediment site 48cm | ecosystem: Environmental > Aquatic > Freshwater > Lake > Sediment | place: Rwanda: Western Province, Lake...
GCTCAACGGGCGGTACTGCCTAGTCAAATTCAGGAAGGAAAGGAATAGTTGGCTGCTTTTCAAGGGTTGACGAAGGCTTAATAGAGTCCGGGAAACTTGATGTAGACCTAATTCGGGGTGCACAGCGAATTGGCGAAGGAAAAGGCGGTTGTCGCGTCGTCCCTAAAGAAGCAGTACAGCATCGGCGAAACAGTTGTCGAAGCGCTCAAAGGAGTCGACTTGGAGGTTTCGGCTGGCGACTTCATCGTCGTCCGCGGCGCTTCCGGAGCCGGAAAAACGACACTACTAAACATCATCGGCGGCTTGGACAAGCCTTCCTCGGGCGAGATTACGGTGCTCGGGCACGACTTGACGAGGTACGACGAGCTGTTCCTTGCGACGTTCAGGTGCACCAACATCGGCTACATCTTCCAGTCGTACAACCTGATTTCGACCCTCACCGCCAAGGAGAACCTCGCCTTCCCCATGCAGCTGGCGGGATGGGACGAAGAAAAAATCGGGCAAAAAACGGACGAGCTCCTGAAGCTCGTGGGCTTAACCGACAGAGCCGACCACTTCCCCTCGGAGCTCAGCGGCGGCGAACAGCAGCGGGCGGCCTTCGCTCGGGCGCTGGCTAATGACCCGCTTATCGTGTTGGCTGACGAGCCGACGGGTAACCTAGACTTGGACACGGGCTTGAAGGTTATTGACATCCTGAGGGGGCTCAAGGGGAAGAAGACGATTATCGTCGTTACGCACGACGAACGCGTCGAAAGGCTGGCAGACAGGACCCTCGTCATGTCGGACGGAAAAATCGTCTCCAAGGAGTAAGCGGCCAAATTGAGTCTTCCGATAAAAGAGCTGAAGAGGAGGAGGCTGCAGTCAGCCCTTACCGTTTTGAGCCTCGCCGTCTGCGTTTCAGTGGCGACTTCACTCGTCCTCTTCAGCGAAAGCCTCGGCATCCAGATATCGGGGTTCTCGGCGGGCGGGCTGAACAATGGCTTCTCGGTGATTTTTTCGAGGTTCCTCTTCATCGTGGTGCTGTTGAGCTGCGTCGCAGGGGTTCTCATCGTCTACTTCCTCATGTCCCAGGCTACATCGGAGCGGACCCGCGACATCGGCATAATGAAAGCCGTCGGGTGCCTGACCGACGCCATCTTCAAGCACTTCGCGGTGGAGCTCTTCATCCTCGTCCTCGGCGGCTGCTTTGTCGGGTCTCTTGCAGGAATCTGCCTCTACTTTGCCTCGACAGGCATAATGAACCTTCTGGGCTTCAATTTGCCGACATCTTCCTTCGACTTGCAGGCTGTTCTACTGATTTTCTCCTTGTTCGCCGGGTTCTCTTTCATTCTAGGCTTGCGGTTAACCGCTCGGGCGGCTCGTGTCAAGCCTGCTGAGGCGCTGGCTCAAGCCTCGGACGCGACGGAGGCTCGGCAGTCGAACCTGGGGTCGCTGTTTTTTCATAGTAAGAACCTTTCTGCGCGGGTTGCCTTCAGGACACTCGGACGGAGGTGGTCCATGACTGTGCGGTCGGTCACGTGCCTCAGTGTGGTCATGGTCTTGATATCGGTCATCGTCGTCGGCGGCATAGTTGCGGAGGAGACCATGCTGAGCTACGTGCAGAGGGCAGTGGGCACTAACGTCGTCCTCGTGGCCAGGGCTGAGGTGGCTGAACGCTATGTGGACTTGCTTGAAAGGTTCCTCCAGTCGAACATGTCGGGGTCCTTCGACTACCTCAACGCCGAGTACGCTATCCCAAGTTCAGTCCTAGCTGAGGTTCAGGGCGTCAGCGGAGTCGCGAAGGTTGACCCCCGGCTAATCATGGAGGGCGCATTGAAGGAGAACCAGTACATTTACCCCGACCCCGATAATGAGGGGCAGTACATAGTGGTCGGCAGCAACAGGCAGAGCAACATCGTCGTCGTAGGCGTCCACCCGGGGAGCCTCGTCAGCGACTGGCTGCTTGATGGCGAGGGAATTAACGATGACAGCCCGTACAGCGTGCTGATGGGTGAGTCCCTGGCTGCGACTTGCTTCGACGACCCGTTCACGCAGAGCTTTAGAGCGTTCGGACGCGATTTCGGCACCGTCGGCGTGTGCTTGGACACGATGAACAACGGGATGGTGGTTTACGTGCCCTTTGGCGGACTGTCCTCGGTCGTCAACTGCTCAAGCTACAACGTCGTCCTCGTGCAGATCGACTCCTCAAGCTTCTCGGAGGCATTCCAGGAGATTGAAAGCGTCGCCTCAAGCCACGACTTAGTCGCTGTCAATCTGAACCAGACCTTAGACAAGCAAGTAAGCTTCGCAAGCCAGATTTGGGCGTCGATTCTTTCACTGTCGCTCCTCTCCTTCCTGAGCGCCGTCACCTCGCTGGTGGGCTTCCTCATGCTCTCGGTTTCGGGGCAGCAGAGGGACCTGGGCATCATGCGGGCTCTGGGCGCGAAGCCTGGCACAATATTGAAGGTTGTCGCGCTTCAGACGTTCATACTCGTCTTGTTAGGGGCGGTGTTCGGCGTGCCGATCGGGGTGGCTGTGGCCCTGACGTTCCTGATTCCCGAGCCCGTGGTGTCCCAGAACGCGGCTGCGGCGATTGTGTTGCTGGTTTCGGGGATGGTCGCGGCGCTGTGCCTGTCTAGCCTGTACCCTGGTAGAAAAGCAGCTCGAACCCCGATTGTGCCCGCGGTCTCAAGGGCCTAAAAGGATAATTGACAAAAATTACGGATTTATTCTGAAGGCGCTGCTGCCTTGGGCGGCTGTATCAGCCTCGCCCAGTCGATCTTTTTGGCTATCACCTTCAGGTGGTTCTTGAGCTTGACTTCAGCCTCGTCGGCTCCCAAGCGCCCCGAATTCCACGTGACGAAGGGCGGGTAAAATGAGGCTTCCAAGAACTTGGCCTTGCCCTCGACGACTTCGAACTTGATGTACCCGAGCTCCCTCAGGTAGCACGAGTCGTTGGGGCACAGGACGTCGATTTCCTGCAGCTCGCGCTTCAGGAACAGAACCTTGTACTCATCGGGGTCTTCGATTACTCTGCCACACGGGCATTGGATACTTTCAGATTCCGCAGTCATTCACGTTTCCTTCCTTAAGCTTCATACTCCTTGGCGGTGAGGACGAGTCCGCGCCTCTTCTCGATGTTCTCGACCGCGCCGTCCCTCAGGAACACAACCCTGTCGCTGATGTCGATCATCTTCAGGTCGTGGGTCGCGCAGATGATGGTTGTTCCGCGCTCAGCCTTCAAGCGGTAAAGAAGTTGGACGATGGCGAAGCCCGTGTTGAGGTCAAGGTTCCCCGTAGGCTCGTCCGCGAGGATGATTGCCGGGTTGTTCGCTAAAGCCCGAGCGATGGCAACACGTTGCTGCTGCCCGCCGCTCAGCTCGGTCGGCCTGTGGTCAAGCCTGTCCCCGAGCCCGACGGTGGTGAGTAGCTCGCCTGCCTTTTCTTGCCTCTCCGATTTTGATACGCCGAGGAACGTCATGGGCAGCGCCACGTTTTCTCTGGCTGAGAGGACGGGTATGAGGTTGAAGGTTTGGAAGATGTAGCCGATTTTCTGGCACCTGAGCCACGCCATTGCTCTGGACGGGATTTTTGATAGGTCTACGCCGTCTATGAAGATGTCGCCCTTTGTGGGTCTGTCGATGCCGCCTATCATGTTGAACAGCGTCGTCTTACCCGAGCCCGACGGGCCCATGACTGAAAGGTACTCGCCGTGCGGAATCTCGATGTTTATGCCCTGCAAAGCGTGGACTTCTTCCCCTTTGAGATGGTATGTCTTGTAGACGTCCACCACCTTGACTGCGGGAACAGCTTCTCCCATTGCATTACGCACCTTTAGACTTTCTTGAATAATGAAGTGAGGTGGTTTATATAATTGTTGCCAAAAACGTTCTTCTCCCCGGCAGCTTGTTGATTGGCGTTTCACGCAAAAACGTCGGAGAAGATGTTCGTCATAAGCCCCTCGATCTTCATGTACACCATCTGGGCAGTGTCCACAACGTCTTCGCCCTTCGGCGTGAGGGCGTAGATCCGCTTCCTGCCGTTCCATCCTCCCTTGATCAGCCCTTCCCTCTCTAGGGCGTAGAGCAGCGAATAGACTGAGCCTGAGCTCGGGAGGATGCTGAACTTGTCATAGACCGAGGAGATCACGTCGTAGCCGCTCATCGGCGCCTTCCTGAGCTCCGAGAGGACGAGTATGTCCATGAAGTTCTTGACGGTCCTCTTCTGGAGCTGCCTGAGCAGGTTCTTCCTCTCCGCATGTATGACTTCAAGCATACTTTTCGCCAATATACATTCATGTCTATACATATATAAACTTTTCCATCATTAACCAATCTGACACACGAAGAATCAAACAATACAGAAAGCCAACTTTCATCTATCAAGAATTCTCAACATATTTGCGCTCCAAAACAACAGAAAACTTGCGCCCCAAATCAGACAGGTCTGAGGCAGCGAATTGTTAGTTAAAATTTGAAATCCATTGCTGAACAAAACAGACAAGGTTTATGCCGATACCGTTTTTAGGTCTAAAACGTGGATTCAGCTGACTGAAAGGCGGTCGTTTGTGCTGTTTTGTTGTGCATAATAAGAGTATATACACGAGTGTGTTGGGAAGGGTTATCTTCTCGTTCCTCAGTCCGTTGGGACGGTGTAAAGAATGAGTTTGTGGAAGTATTCTTTCGGACTTGCGTCCAAAGAGCTAGAGGTCACGAAGAAGAAGAAGCAGGCTCTGGACAGCCTGAACGCATCGAACAAGATTTCGCAGGCAACCTACGACGCGCTGAACGCCGACATCACCAAGGCAATCTCGGAGCTCGAGGGGCACCTGAAGTCGCTCAAGGACCGCATGGACTCGCGGACCCAGGAGCTTGAGAGGCAGATGAGCACGCTCGAGCTGTTCCTTGCTAGCTTAGAGATTCACCACGCCGCGGGCGACGTGGACGACGCGACCTACGAGAGGCAGAACGACGCCATACTCTTGGGGCTCGAAGCCACGAAGCAGGAAATGACCGAAATCGAGATGTCCATGAAGGTCATCATTCAGCCTACGAAGCCGACAGAAGCGCCAGTGATACCTGAGGAACCAGTGGTCGAAGCCGAGAAAGAAGCGGAAGAGCCCGAACTCGACGAAGACCCGGAGCTCGAAATGGAAGACCTCGACCTCGAAGAAACGTCGAATCTAGAAGCATAAACCCCAAGATTTTTCATCTCCTTCTATCCTGAGCTCAAATCTTCGGAGCTCACAATAATAGCATCTTCCATCCTTTTTCTAGTAAAAGAATCGCTGGTTGCCATAATTGTGTATGGACATCGCTGAGATAACCTTCGACACGAAAACGAAAAGAATAATCAAATTGGATTTTCTAAGGAAAGACATAAAGTTTAGATGCAAACGCTGTGCCGTCTTCTGCTGCAAGCTCGGCGGACCAACCATCAACGACAAAGATATACGAAGACTGAGGAAGGCTGGCATTGTAATAGAAAACGTTGTGGAACCCACGAAAGACAACGACCTAGTTAGGTTGAAGGAAACAGAAAACGGGGCATGCACTCTTCTAAAACGCGACGATAAATCCATGATATACGCGTGCTCCGTCTACAACTTCAGGCCGTCCCTCTGCAGGCTTTATCCTTTTGAATTTGTGTCTACAGGGGAGAACACAGGCATACTGAGAACCATTCCACTTTGTAATGGCCTAAACGCGACGGACGGGGAGCTGGTCGATAGGAAATTCGTCGAGAAGAACATTCTAGGACCCATAATGGACTCCATCAAAGATATCTAAAGAGTACAGGAATGGTGGGGTCGCCCGGATTTGAACCGGGGTCAAGAGAGCCCAAGTCTCCTAGCCTGGACCAAGCTAGCCGACGACCCCTTTTGGAACGTTGGTGTAACGAGAGTGATTTTTTTCTTCTTAAATAGTTTCCGTCCGTCCATATTTGTCACGTACTCGAAGCCTGTCTCGATGAGCTTCTTCACCATCCCCCTAGACCTGAACGTACTTAATACCAAAAACAGCTAAGGCGACGGTCAAGACCGCACCGACGACCGCGGCAACTGAGCTAATATCCATGCCTAAATATGCGAAAACGCCCAAATAAAAGGTATTTTGCCGCCCTGAATTAATTTAAGCCACCGATGGTTTGAATTAGTTTAAAATTTAGCTAGTTTCTGGTAGAGAGGATACGAGAATTCTATCAAAAACTTCATCTGATGAGTTTTTTATTTCTTTCCATTCTCCCTGTAATCCTATATCACCAATTTCTATTATTTCTGATATCGGTTTTCTTGTCGGGTCAATTTGATGATCCAATACTACTAGATAGGCAGCCTTTGCTCCATTCTGTAAATAACCATTTATCTGCACTCGAGCTTTTTTAAAATCGTTCACGTATAAATATAAAGATGTATACGCGAATTTCAACTCTATTGCGACCTCTTGCTTATCCCCGAGTGCAATGTCTGCTTGAAATTTCCCATATTTGTGTTCAGTTCGAATTGGATATCCATTTTTTCCTTTTCGATCCATTGTTCTAATAAACTCAACATAAAGGGCAGATCTAAAGTCTGACTCGTAAAATAATGACCAATTATATTTTCCAATATTTACGATAAATGAATCAATAGCCTCATGCAATATACTTTTAATTTCATTTAAATTCAAATCATCTCGCCTTTTCACTTTTATGCCATATTGTGTTTATCATATAAATTAATTTAAATATATATTCAATCACGTTAATCTTCCAGAATGCTCACGATTTTTTCCCATTTTTCCTTGTGTTGAAAAATTTGGTCTGGTTTTATACCTGTTCCAGTCCATCCATCCTTATACTTTGGAATGTAGTTGTCTATCAATTTATCAAAGGATGGTCTATTAATAACATGACTCTCTAGAAAAATTTTCCAATCCAAAGCATTAAGAATATAGAAGTCAGGTCTTTCTCTATCTTTTTTATTTTCAAAGTCTACAAATATAAGCAACGTTTGTTTATCATTAACTCCTTTAATACCAGGCCACTCGTTTTTCTGCTTCGCTTTTACCTCAATTCGCAACATTTTCCCTTTTTCTTGATTATACACTAGAATATCAGTACGTTTCAAGTGCCCCAATGTTATCTGAGCATAAAAGTTCCTTCTACAAATTTCACTTGCCGTCGCATATTCCCCTGCTAGATTTAAATTGTCTTTATTTATCAAGCAATTCACCACGATAAATATAACGCGCACGCAAAAAAGCTTAATTGTAAATTTTTATGTGCGAGTAATGTAATGAGTAGAGGGCGCACAGAACAAAACAGCAGAGAAAAGAACTTAACAAAAGAAGAAGAAAAAGATTAAAATTAATTACTAAGCAGTATGTAGAATGTTTTTCCTTTATGAGTGATTTCTTACACGCCTTTTTCTGGTTTGTTCACGTATCCGTTCTGTTGGAGCCACTTTAGGGTCGTCTGGAACCTTCCATATGTCGGCGAACTCTTTGTTGTAAGCTTCTCAAGCTCTGTCCAACGTCTTGGTTTCTTCATGAGCTACTCCAGAATAATTTTCACGATTCTATGCGTCTCGTCAACTGTTTTTCTCATCGTCAAATCAGCCTCACGATGAAAAACCCAAAAAAAGGATGAACGGTTTTTTGTCCCAAAGAATCTTAAGAACAAAGGTTGCTTGTAAATAGAATAAGGAAAGATTATGGCGACCATTCATAGGGAGTAAAAAGGCATGAAGCACAAGCCTGTAAAGTTCGGCGTCGTCGGCTGCGGCGGGATAACGAACGCCTACCACATCCCGAACGAGCTAATTCCACTGCTGATTAAGAAAAAAAGAGCTGAATTAACAGCGGTCTGCGACTCCGTCGAGGAGAGAGCCCGGCTGACCAAGGAGAGGTGGCACGCGGACGGCTACTTCACGGACTTCGACGAGATGCTCGAGAAAGCAGACGTGGACGCGGTAATCATCGCCACAAGCATGAACACCCACGCCCCGTTAGCCATCAAGGCGGCGAAAGCGGGGAAGCACTTCTTCGTCCAGAAGCCCCTCTCGACGAACATGAAGGACGCCGACGCCGTCGTCGAGGAGACGCGTAAAGCAAAAGTCAAAGCTCAGGTCAGGCCCGACACGCCGTTGTCTCCGGTCTACGCGAAGGCGCGAGAAATCGTTAAAGAAGGTCATATAGGAAGATCACTGTGGTTCCAGTCCGGGTTCGGAAGGGACGCGCCCGACTGGGGAGCCGAAACCTTCTTCAGCAAGGAAGCGGGCGGAGCCCTCTTCGACCTCGGCGTCTATTCAATCGCCCCCATCACGTACGTTCTGGGTCCAGCCAAACGCGTCGCGGGGATGGCGACCATCTCGATTCCGACCCGTTCGCTCATGCCAAAGGACGTGTACACGAAGAATTTGATTGACTACCTTAAGGGGGGTCAGTACAAGGTCTGGGACCCCAGCCTCCCCCACGAAGAGGTCAAGATTGGCGCAGAGGACAACACCTTCACGCTTCTGGACATGGGCAACGGCTGTCTGGGACTCGTTATTTCCAACTTCATCATGCCCCACGGGCTCAGGCGCCCCCTCCCCGAGGCAAGCCTAGAAGTCTACGGCGAGCAGGGAGGACTCATCGTCGGCGGGGTCGCGGGCTCGTCGCTTTCGGTGCTTTCGCAGAAAAAGGACAGCAAGTACCGGGTTTCGTACGACGAGTCGTCGACCGGCTGGTTCCACTTCGGCACCATGCCTCACGGCATTAATCAACTCGTGCACTTCGTCGACTGCATCGTGAACGACGAGGAGCCGTTGCCGAGTGTGGAGTGGGGAAGGCACCTCAGCGAAATCATGATCAAGTCCCTCGAGTCGGCGAGGACGGGCAAAACCCTCAGCGTAGAAAGCGCATTCTGATGGAAAAGCCCGATTTCTAGAACGTCAACGTCCACGGCGCGTACGTCTTCGCCAGCATGAGGATTACGAACGAGATCAGCGGCACTGTGATATTGTCGTCGATGGGCTTGAACTCGAAGTGCTCCACGAACGAAGCCACCGCCCCTGCGAGCACTCCAGCTGGACCCAGCGTCGTTCCTACCGTAATTGAGAACACTGCCATGGCAAGGTTTCCCCACCACGACTTCGTCCGCCTCTTGTAGATGTAGTTCCTGACTACCCCAGTGACCGCGTCGCCGACTGACATGAAGAGGACGGGCAGCACGCCGAACCAGAAGTCGCCCCCAGACAGCAGCCAGCCGAGGCTGATGACCACGCCCCACATCAGGCAGAACGAAACCTCGTACATATTCTCGTTCGTCTGGAACCAGTCTAGGATTTTACCGATTCTGTGCGGCGTGTAGAGGAAGACCGCCAGCACCATCGCCATCACGAAGGGCAGGATGGCCGTGCTGAACACGAATGGGACGGTGATTGCGCACACTCCGCCCGCCAGCGTGTGTATGACCTTCCTGTTGTAGTAGACGGCGACGAAGTGTTCGACGCCCCGCCGCTTCATCAGCCCATAAAGCTTCTTGGTTAATACTAGGGCGACGAAGACCACCCAGCTGAAAAGCAGCACTGTCACGGCGACTTCTTCAGCGGATATCATACGAAACTATGGAGTCACGTACTGGAGAAATAAGATTTTGGGAAAAAATGAAAAAAAGGGGGAAGACTCGTATAAAGAATCTACTATCCTAACCGTCTGTCCGCGATGATACCGGAACCGATATCGCGAAGAGGTCAGATGATCTCTTTTTCCTTAAGGTACTCGCGGATGCAGAAGTTCAGAAAGCCCGTGAGGCTTCTCACGCCGTTCTTGAGCTTTAGCTCTTCCTTGTTTTCGTCGTAGTATTTTCTCGCTCGTTCGTAGATTTCATCCGGGACCACGATGGGTCTCCAACCGTCAGCCATTTATATACACCACCTTTGTGTTCACGTATTTGTTTTCAATTCCTATATTAATACTTGTCTTTATTGGTTATAATATATAACGGGGCTATATTTAAGCATTTCGGATATTATTATACAAAAATTTGTATAAGGTGTTTTCGCCACCATAACACAAATCAGATAACCCTTTATTACCACGCGTATATAACGGACAATCCCCAAAATATGTGAAATATTACATAAAAAGCATGAATTTCCATAAATCTCCATTCTTAACATGGCTTATAAGGAGGAAAACGTTTTATCATCCCAGAAATCTCAGAAAATGTTTAAACAACATTCAAAATAGTCTATTGGCGGAGACGCCGTGCGGTTCTTCGTGCGTGGAGAGAAAAACTTGGTGTTGACTGACCCCTACGGGAGACCGATTGGAAGCATCCGTATCTCGGTCACGCAGAGGTGTAACCTTGACTGCTTCTATTGCCACAGGGAAGGCGAGGATTCAAAGCTCGGCAAAGAGATGACCCCAGAGGAAATAGGACGAGTATCTGAAATCGCCGCCTCATTCTCCATAAAAAAGGTAAAACTGACGGGCGGCGAACCCCTCGTAAGAAAAGACATTGCAGAAATAATACGCAGAATCAAGTCCACACGTGGAATAAGGGAAGTCTCGATGACCACGAACGGCATCCTCCTCTCAGGCAACGCGGAGAAACTGAAGGACGCGGGACTCTCAAGGGTCAACGTCACCCTCGACACGCTGGACGCCGAGAAGTTTAGGCGCATAACGGGCGTGGACGCCTTCGAGGATGTGGTTTCCGGCATTCGAGCTGCGGTGAAGGCTGACCTCTGCCCCGTGAAGGTCAACATGGTCCTTCTCAAGGGCTTGAACGAGGACGAAGTCGAAGACATGATGGAGTTCACTAAAAAGAACAACCTTGTTCTCCAAATCATCGAGCTGGAGTCGCCCTCTGAGACGGAAGCATACGCCCAATACCACGCCGAGCTCGAAAAAGTAGAAAACAGTCTGAGAAAATTAGCGGAAAGGATCGTCGTGCGGCGGATGCACCACAGGCGGAAATACTTCCTCCGTGGTGGAGGCGAGGTTGAGGTCGTCAGGCCCATGCACAACACCGAGTTCTGCAGGCACTGCAACAGGATCAGAGTAACGTCCGACGGGAAGTTGAAACCGTGCCTCTTCCGGAACAGCAACCTCGTTGACTTCGTGGGTCCCATGCGGAAAGGCGCGTCGGATGATGAGCTCAAAGCCCTCTTCGTCGAAGCCGCTGAGAGAAGGGCGCCATTCTTCACGTAGAAGCATCGTAAAATTCATCTGTAAATCACTTATCCAACAACTGAACTTATCATGGGTAGGGTGGAAATGATGCCTAAACAGGCGAAGTTCGGAATCATCGGCACGGGCGTCGGAGCCGGGTTCTGCGCCCGAGGCTTCTCGACGTTGCCCCCTGACGGTCCGGCGAAGCTCGTGGCTGTGACGAGCCAAAGCGAGGGTCACGCTGAGGAGTTCGCCCGCAAGTGGGGACTCAGTCTTTGGTTCACCGACTACGAGGAGATGATGCGGAAGGCTGAACTGGACGCGGTCATTATAAACGCTCCCCATTTTCAGCACTTCCAGATGGCGATGGACACGATGGACGCGGGGCTGAACGTTCTGGTCGACAAGCCTATGGCGATTAGCCTCAAAGAGGCCGACGCCATGATTGAGGCAGCAAGAAAGAGTAAGCTGAAGCTGGGCGTCGTCCTGCAGTCGCGGTTCGACCCAATCTACAGGAGGATAAAGACAGCGGTCGACGAAGGCAAGTTCGGTCGTCTGATTCTCGGGGACGCCGCCGTGAAGTGGTTCCGCACCCAGGAATACTACAGCAGCAACCCTTGGAGGGGCTGCTGGGCGACGGAGGGAGGCGGAGCCCTCATCAACCAAGCAATCCACACGATAGACGTGCTCCGCTGGGTCATGGGTCCGCCGAAGTGCTTATGGGCTCAGATGGGCGCTTTCGCGCATAAGATCGACGTGGAGGATCTCGCCGTCGCAGCCATACGGTTCGAGAACGGCGCGCTGGGCACAATCCAGGGGAGCACAGCCGTCTATCCGGGGCTCCCCACGAGGCTCGAAATCCACGGGACGAACGGCACAGCGGTCGTTGAAGGTGAAAAACCTAAAAGATGGGCAATCGTCGGCGAGGAAGAGGAGGCGGCTGAGGGCGAAAAGGAAGGCTTGAAAGCTTGGGCTGCCCCCGAGCTTCTTCCCGCAGCCAACCACGCGTCCGTGATTGCGGACTTCGCCGAAGCCGTTTTGGAGGACAGGCAGCCCTACGTGGACGGCGTCGAGGGCAGGAAGTCGCTGGAGCTCGTGAAAGCCATTTATAAATCGGGCATGAGTAACAGTTGTGTGGACTTCCCGCTGAAGGAGTGAAGAGGGCATGAAAGTCTTTATTATGACGGACCTCGAGGGTGCGACTGGCGTGGCTGGCGACTGGAGCGACTTCAACCCCGGAGGCAGAGAACACGACTCGGCGAGGCGAATGCTCACGGGCGACGTCAACGCTGCCGTCCAAGGCGCTTATGAGGGCGGAGCAGACGAGGTCACGGTTCTGGACGGTCACGGCGCAGCGTTCAGCATACTCCTCGAAAGCTTGGACTCCCGAGCTCAGCTCATCCGTGGCAGGCGGGTCTTGGAGCTCGAGGGGCTGGACGTATCGTTCGACCTGATGTTCGGCGTTGGGGCTCACTCGATGGCTGGTACCCGCGACGGGCTGTTGACTCACACCCTCTCCCACACCGGAATAAACAACATTTGGCTCAACGGACAACCCGTGGGCGAAATAGGATTATGGGCTGCATTAGCTGGACACTACGATGTGCCGCTGGGGTTTGTAACAGGCGACGCAGCTGCGGTCAAGGAAGCCCAAGCCCTGCTTAAAGGGATCGAGACGGTTGCCGTGAAGGAGGCGACAAGCCGATTTGCTGCCAGGTGCCTTCACCCTCAGGCTTCTGGAAGGATGATTCGGGAAGCAGCCCTAAAAGCGACGGCGAAAGCTGAGTCGTTCAAGCCGTTCAAGCCCAAGGCTCCGATGGAGCTCAGGGTCGAGTTCCACGACAGCGAACGAGCCGCGAGGGTTGCGGAAAGAGCAAGCGCAGTTAGGGTCGACGGCAGGACGGTTTCCTGCACGGGAAACAGCATCGTGGACATCTACAAAGTGTTATTGTTCTAGATGGACTGTGGAGAATTTTTCGTACTTAACCAAGTTGCGATGATAGCCAGAATTAAAAGTAACGTCAACATTGCCCAGTAGGTTTGAACCGCCTCTTCGTTCCAAGCTTCTACAGACGGTAAAGACTCATTTGGTGATTGTACTAGGCCGAAGTCCTGCGGCGAGGAGCTGTCCGGGTAGTCGGCGTAGCACCAGATGATTGTGTTCCGCTGGTTTCCCAGCGACGCGATTTTCGCCTGCAACCTGCGTATCTGTTCCGACTGCGTCAAAGTGCCGTTTCTCTGTTGCCCAGTTATTATGTGCTCATCAAGGTTCCTAACCAGGCTCACATATGGCTCATCGTACGCTTCGAGAAGCTTCGGTCGGTTCCTCGAGTCAAGAATCTCCTCGTAAGGAGCCTCCTTGGGGAAACTCGACAGGACAGCATTCAAGTAGGGCTGGTCAGCGTGGATGAGAACCTTCGGGCTGATGGTTAAGTGGTCGAAGAAGTTCCGCACCGCGGTCATGTTGTCGGATAAACAGAATGGAGCTGCCCACCTGACGCTTTTGCATGCCACGAGGTAGCTCGTGAAGTCCGCCATCAAGTTCCAGTTGACTGAGCCCTCGTTATAATAGTAGCCTTCAGAGCTGTTGCTGTACGGGGGGCACCTCCAGTCGGGGTAATACAGGACGTAGACTTCGAGACCCATAGCAGCTGCCATATCGGAAATCCACTTCACGTTCTGCTTCAGGAACGAGTAGTTGAAATCCGACGGGTACGGATAATAAGGGTTCAAGCAAGCTATGGCTACGTGGAAAATGACGCTCTTGTATCCTGCGTTCCTGATTCTCTGCAAATCTGACTCGACGCTGGGGGAAACCACGGCGAACTGAGTGGGAGAGCCTAGCCAGTGAATCTTCGAGATACCAGTGTAGTCTCCAACGGGATGGTGGTATATCAAGCCGAACCTGAGTTCCCCTTCTTTCCACGAGTTCAGCCAAACAATGATTAAGAAAATGATTACATAACAAGTCAGAAGAAATATTGTTCGCTTTTTGTTCAAACCGAATCCCTAACTAACTCTACTGGTAAATAATTGTGATTTATCCCAATAACAAGACTTCGAAAAATATTAAAGCTTACCATTCATGAAAACTCCAAGTTTTGCTGCGAATATTCTTGTCAAACATAAACACTTAAACTAAACAAAACAAATAAGAGGACAGACGCAACGAGCCAAGTAAAAAACATTGAGAAAACCATGTTCAGAAATGGGAAGTTTGAAAAATTTGCAGCTTAATGTTCCTTCAAGACGGTGCCCGAGGCTTTCGGTGGCTGTTCCCGCGTCCATCGTTTCGGACGTTCCGCACTTGAGGGAGAAGACGTCGAAGATCGGGTTCGTCGGGCGGGCTTTGGCGATGTTCCGCGTGGACGAGGTCGTCGTGTTCTCCGACACCCAGGGTCAGAGCCAAGCTCGGGACGTCGAGCTCGTCGCTACATTACTGTCTTATCTGGAGACTCCGCAGTACCTCAGGAAACGCTTGTTCAAGATACAGCCTGAACTGAGCTTCGGCGGCATTCTCCCCCCACTCAGGACTCCTCACCACCCCCTTCAGAACCGCGAAAGAGACTTGGCAATCGGTGAAATCCGCGAAGGTGCGGTGGTTTCCCGAAGCGGCAACGGAGTCCTCGTGGACGTGGGCGTCGAACGACCCGTATTGATACCAAATGGCGATGCGTCCGTTAATTCGCGGGTGACGGTCAGGGTAGTTGAGAAGGGCAGGAGCTTCACGGGTCAGCTGGTTTCGCCCGACAGCGTGGACCGTTACTGGGGTTACAGGGTCACTGTCGCGGACAAGCCCTTGGGGCGGATGCTGAAAGACGGAACATTCGACCTCGTCATCGCCACTTCGAGGCTTGGCGAACCCTTCATGAACGTGGCAGACAAGATACGGGTAGAATGGAGCAAGTCCCAAAGGGTCCTCGTCGCCTTTGGAGCGCCGTCGAAGGGTCTCCACGAAATATTGAAGCAGGAGAACCTCGACCTCGCGGACGTGGCGGACTTCGTCGTGAACACTGTACCCTTCCAAGCCACTGAAACGGTGCGGACCGAGGAAGCCCTGTACGCGACCCTCGCCGCGATAAACCTTCTGATGCCATGATGAATCTGGTAAAAAAACATTTTTACATGTTACTTGCAGACGATTTTGAAGAAAAGGGTCAAGATATCGAATACCTTATTATTACTCATAATATTCCGTGAGGGCTTGCTGTTCAGCTTTTTCTTCGGTGGACAGTTTCTCCCACTCCTCGCGCTTTACGTAGCCGCCTATCTGCTCCTTGATCTTCTTCGCGACCGCCTGACCGATCAACGGCAGACCCGTGAGCGTGCTGAGCGGGACCCTCTGCAGGTCCTCGAACGTCTTGAACCCCGAGTTGAACAGGACCCGGGCTCGCGCCCTGCCCACGCCCTCGAGCTTCGTCAGGGGCAGCAGCTCAGCCTTGACCCCCTTGACCACCCTCTCCCGCAGCTCCATGACTTTTGGGAGGGCATCCTTGTGCCCCAGAAGCCTCGCCAGCTCAGAGCCACTGTACAGCAGCCACTCCGCCGTTGCTATAAGCCGGTAAAGGTCCCCGGGCTCGACGCTGAACGTCTCGATCATCGAGTCCTCGGAGGTTTCGTCAGCCCAAGCCCTGATCACAAGGGCGGTCTTCACCTCGCCGAGGAACTCCTCATAATTGACCCTGTCCGCCCACTCGTCCGGCGTCTCAAACAGGAACTCGCCCGTATGGTTCTCGGCGTACATGGCGACCTTCTCGAGCTCCCGCGTTGAGCACCTGAGCTTGGGGAACATGTCCGGCGTGTGAGCCACCATGTGCATGTAGCTGAGGTCCGAGAGCTTGGGTGCCCTGTTGTTAAGTCCGTCGCGGATGACGATGGCTGACACGGGGTCGATGTAGAGCTGCGATATCCTCCTTCCGAAGCGGGTGGCTTTGATGTCCTGCCCGTCGACTTCGATCATTTCCTCGTCGTAGAGGAACTTCAGTATCCTGGCGATCATCCCCTTGATGGCCCGAATGTCGTACTGGAAGGAGTAAAGCGTCTTTCCGAAGAAGTCGTAGACTCCCTGCTCCGAACGGGCGAACTCCGACGCTATCGTGGCCAGGACGTGGGTTCTGAGGATTTTTTCGACGCCGAGCTTCGACCAAATCCGCTCGGGCTGGGCGAGGACGTAGCTCGTCATGAGGTAGTCCATCTCCTCCTCGGTTTTAGCGATGAGCACGGATTCGCCGATCTTGTCGTACTTGGGCCGCCCCGCCCTCCCGACCATCTGCTTGTACTCGAGCACGCTTATCGGGTAATAGCCGTACCCGGGGTCGTAGCGCCTGTAGCTGCTGACGACGACCGTCCTCGCGGGCAGGTTCACGCCAAAAGCCAGAGTCGGAGTGGCGGTGAGAACCTTGATCCTTCCGTCCCTGAACGAGTCCTCGATCAGCTTTCGGTGCGCCGAACCCAAACCGGCGTGGTGGAAGGCGACGCCGTCCTTGACAAGCTCCGCCAGCATCGCACTTATCCTCGTCTTCTCGCCCGAGCTCGCGATTAACTCCGAGATGTGGCCAAGCGACCTGTGCGCCACCTTCGAAAGGACTCTGCCAACCTCTGGCGCCGCCTTCTTCGCCAAGCCAACTGACTCCCTCCTCGTCGACGCGAAGATGAGCGCCTGTCCTCCCTGCTGGATGCTGCGCAGCGCGATGTTGATGGGCGGGTTGCTTGACAGCTTCTCTATCTTGGCTGAGCCGCCGTCCCTGAATTGGACGTCCAAGCCGTGCAGCACGCCTTCCCTCAGCTCGACGGGCCTCCACTGCGTCGAAACCGTGATGGCCTTCAGCCACTCCGCGATATCCTCGGCGTTCTTGACCGTGGCGCTCAGAGCCAGCAGCTGCACGTCCGGGTTCACCTGAAGCAAGCGGGCGAGGACTACCTCCAATGTTGGCCCCCTGTCCCCGTCGTTCAATAAGTGAACCTCGTCTGCGACCACAAGCGTCAGGTCGTCCATCCACTGCGCCCTGTGCCTGAGCAGCGAGTCGCACTTCTCGTTCGTGGCGATGATGACGTCGAACCTCGCCAGCCAAGGGTCGCCGCTGTCGTAGTCGCCCGTGGTTATGCCGACCCTGATTTTCGCGCCGTTCGGCTTGCTCAGGGACTCATACTTCTTGAACTCAGCGTACTTCTCGCTGGCTAAAGCCCTGAGTGGACATAGGTAAAGGACCTTGCCGCCCCTTTCCAGAATGTGTTTGACGGCGCAGAGCTCCGCGACGAGTGTTTTCCCCGAGGCCGTCGGCGTCGTCAGAAGCAGGTTCTTCCCGTCAACCGCCCCAGCCTTCACTGCTTCCTCCTGCGGCGGGAAGAGCTCCCTGATTCCTTGGTCGACCAGCAGCTGCTTCGCCTGTTCGGGTATGCTCAGCTCTTCCACTAACAAGTTCTAGACCTTTCTTCATGCGTGAGCTTAGGTTTTCTTCACGTACCCTTCGCGGGGCTCGTAGATTGTGCCCTCTCTTCTCATCAGGCCAAGCAGCCTTTCGGCTTCTATTCTGTCAACGTCGAACTCCGTTGCCAGCCTATCGACGAGCTCGGACCTTTTAACGGTGCCCGTCTCCTTCTCCATCTCGATCAGCACCTTCAGGATGACCCCGAGCTTGTCCTGCAGGCTCTTGGGCTTCCCTGTCATGATGATGTCGATGTCGATCTTGTGCGAAGCCACGTCGATGCCCGCCTCCTCCAGAGACTCGTTCATGATCGCGATGGCGTGGTCCGCGTCGTCAGAATTGACTTCTTCCCTTAAGGCAGCCCTCGCCCGAGCCTCAGATATTCTGACCAACGATTCCAGCTGGCGGGCGGTGATGGCGATGGGCGAACCCTCAACCTCGCTGGTGGAGCGCATCTCCAGATAGAACTCCCTCAGCCTGTTGAAGGCTGCCTGAGAAATGACAGGCGTGAACCCCTTGGAGTAGGCAATGTACTTCCTCAGGAGGTCCGCTGGAATGGGCGGCACTTCAGGCGGCGCTTGGCGCATGTGGAGCTCCAGAATGTGTTCGCTCATCAGGGTGTCCCGCTCCCTTTCCGGAACGTCCTTTAGCACGAAAATCAGGTCAAACCTCGAAAGAATCGTGACAGGAAGCGAAATGTTCTCAGTCACCGTCCTGTAGGCGTCGTACCTTCCAAGCGCGGGGTTAGCGGCGCCCAAGATTGCGGCACGGGCGTTCAGGGTCGCAACGATTCCTCCCTTCGCGATGGAAATCGTATGTTGTTCCATGGCTTCGTGGATGGCGACTCTGTCCTCGGGGCGCATCTTGTCCATCTCGTCGATGCAGGCTATGCCTTTGTCCGCAAGCACGAGGGCGCCCGCTTCAAGCGTCATCCCGCCAGTTGCCGTGGGCAAGACAGCCGCGGTCAACCCAGCAGCTGTGGTTCCTCTTCCGCTCGTGTACAGTCCCCGGGGGGCAATCTTCGGCACGTACCTCAGAAGCTGGGACTTCGCTGTGCCGGGGTCTCCGACGAGCAGGATGTTGGGTTCGCCGCGTATGCTGATGTCGGGCAGGTGCTTGGGGACTCCTCCGAAGAGGAGGTACATTATCGCCTCCTTGATGTGCTCGTAGCCGTAGACGGACGGCGCGATAGAGCGGACGATTTTTTCGTGCACGTGCGGGTCCTTGGATAGCTCGAGGATTTGCTGCTCCTCCTCAGGCGTAATGTTGAGCGACTCGGACTCCCTCCCCGATGAGTCAATGTAGTTCGCGTTGATGTAAAGCGGGAAAGCCCTTGACTTTCCACCCGTCTTTGACGTAGCCTTGGTTTCCGCGTGGATTATGCCTATGACGTAGACGCGGTCTCCCGGTCTGGCGAGGTCAACGAGGTCTCTTCCTATGAGCTGAATGTCCAACGAACGCGGCGTCTGCCCCGGAGGCAGCTCCTCGGGGTACTCTTGGATGCGGAGCTCCTGCGAGTCGACGAACTCGGACTCGTCCTCCATCAGCTCGAAGCTGCTCGTGTTCTTGCACGTCGGGTTCGTGCACTTCGACGGCTGGGAAAGAAAATTGCCCGACTGGGGAACTTCAATCGTCTCCTCGCACCGGTTGCACTTGAAGACGGCTCTCTGGACGAAAGGTCTGACGTTCGTCGCGCGGATGACGATGCCCTCAAGCAGCTCGAGCTTGCCAATGTGGTCGGAGCTGAGCTCCCGCAGCGGAATCTTGTAGGGGATGCCGCGGACCCTGACCTTGACCCCCTGCTCCCTGATTCTCTCGGCGTATTCTGGGTCCTGTATCTGCAGCTGGTCGAAGGCCGCGTTGTTCCCGTATTCTAAAAATTCTTCGGGCTTATTGAGTAACCCCTCAACGAGCATGCTGTCGAAGATGTCGAGGTCGTTAAAATCGATGACAAGCGAGGTTGCGCCGTTGATTGCCATCTGCGAAATCCGCTGGCGGTACTTGTCCGTTTTGAGGAAGCTCTGGAACCTTTCCTGAGGCTTGTCAACTTCTTGAGGCTTGTCCGTAACCAGTTCAGTCATGTCTGCCGCCTTCTCCTAGAGGATTTCGCGTCTCCACTCGTTGATGATTTTGTCCAGCTCCTCGTAAAGAGCCAGCTCCTCAGACGTCAGGCTCCGCAGTATTTGCCCTTTTTGCCCCGGCGTGGAAGCCAATGTGATTATTTTTTTGAGCCTGCAGTCAACGATGTCCTTGGAGAGCTGCTGGACATGCTCGTACTCCCTCATTTTCTCGGGACTGCTCTTGGAGACGCCTTTCAGGTCCTCAAGCACCCGCCTCAGCCTAGGGTAAAAGTCGTCGGGGAGAGCGGATAGGCTGCTTATGGGCTGGATGCGTTCCCTGTGAAGAATGGGGTAAAGCCTCGCAGCGTTCAATGTTTCCTCCCGAGGGCGGACCAGCCCGTCTTTTTCGAGCTCGCGTGCGACCCAGAACCTGATTTCGTACTCGTTCCCCTCGTCGAACGGACCGACCTTCAAGCCTGTTAGCTCAATCTCAGGCGAACTCCTGACCGCGACCACCTTTATGGGCTTATTCTCGAACGAAGCGTCCGCGTCCCTTATCGGCGAACGGGCATTCTCGGAAGACATGACAGTAAACCTCTGCTATACTGAAAACACACATACAATAGGTCCACTTATATAAAAACTGACTAACCAAAAAAACAAGCTGAAGCGAGAATTTTTTAGGGCAACAAAAGCCATTGTTTTTAGTAATGAAGACTTTTTTGGTAGTATTGGATTCAACATGATAAACGGATTGTTTGCGCCCCAGAACAACAGAATATTTGCGACGCAAAACAGCACGTCGCCAACAGCCGAATGTTACACAAAAATTGAAATCTGATGTTACACAAATCAGATAGCTGAGAAAAGCCCGTCTTCCACATCTTGACGGGGGTATGCAATGTTTTTTAGGCTGTTCAAAGATAGAGTAGTTCGATAAAAGTTTACGAAAAAAAGTCAAGGATGGCAAGCGTTGAAGCTCCACGTCCACAAAAGAGCCTTCAGAGCCCTAGGAATCTCGGAAAGCTTCGTCAAAGGCAAAAGCCAAAAATCGGTTCTCGCAGGCGTGGTCATGCGGGCGGACAAAGCCATCGACGGGTTCGTCTTCTCCGAGGCAACGGTGGGCGGGATGGACGCCACCGACAAGGTGATTGGGATGCACAAGGCTCTGGGAAGGAGCGACGTGAACGTGCTTCTGCTGAACGGCTGCGTCATCAGCTGGTACAACGTCGTCGACCTGAACAGGGTCGCAGACGAAACAGGGCTTCCCCTAGTCTGCGTCACCTACGACGAGTCCGAGGGACTCGACAAATACTTCAAGGAGCTGTTCCCTCAAGACTGGGAGACCCGCGTCCAAGTCTACCACAACAACAAGAAAAGGACGCCAATGACGCTAAGAACGGGGCACGCTGTCTACGCGAGGTTCCTTGGAATGAGCGTGGAGGAAGCGAAGGAAGTCCTCGACAAGTTCACGACCCACGGCGCTGTCCCCGAGCCTCTGAGAGTAGCCCGCCTGCTAGCTAGAGCGACTGTTAGGACTCTACTGCCAAAGTTGCACGCGAAAAAGCATGGAAAAGCTGAAGATGTTCAACGATAGTTTGCTGAGACGGAGGGTTGTGGATGCCTAGTTCTAATGAAAGAAGGATGGAAGAGATACAGCATATCCTAGAAGAACTAGCTGCTGAGGCTGCGGAAGGAACGCCCATAATCGTCGAGGGACCGAGAGACCGAGAAAGCTTGGAAAGGCTCGAAGTAAAGGGCGACGTAATATCCGCGAAAACGTCGGGGAAAACGTTGCTGGACACGCTTCAGGAAATAGAAGACCACAGCAAAGGCGAGGTCATACTGCTCATGGACTTCGACAGGAGAGGAAAAGAGATGACCGCACGCCTCATCAAAAACCTCGAAAAAAGCAGCGTAAAAACCAACCTCGTGTACTGGAAAAAGCTTTCCAGCCTCGTCGGACGCGACGTCAAAGACATAGAAGGCTTAGCATCGTACGTTCAAACGCTTAACAAAAAAATAGGGAAGAACGTAACGAATCCGAGTTTTTAGGGATTTCTAATAGAAGAAAGAGCATTCAGTAAAAGGCTAGAATCAATCAGTTTTGTGTTTATGTAAATGGATGTAAAAACCGAATCTTTTTTATGTAGGTATCTCACGTATATGGTGAGAGGTTAAAACAATTAACCTCAAAAAATCAAGCTCAATAATGAACAATAAACTGATCATTACTTGAGGAACAAGAAAAAAATGAAAATAACAGAAAACAAAGAGGTGTATGTTAATTGTCTTTTCAACCATTCACGGTCAAATATGTTGTCCGTGCCAAATTCGGCGTTGAAGGAGTCGTCGAAAAGCCCGACGTGATCGGAGCAGTCTTCGGGCAAACGGAGGGCCTGTTCGGAACAGAGCTCGACCTGAGGGAACTGCAGAAGTCGGGAAGAATCGGAAGAATCGAAATCGACCTTAAATCTGAAAAGGACAAGACAGACGGTTCTATCAGCATTCCAACGAGCCTAGACAGGGTCTCAACGGCCATCATCGCCGCAAGCATCGAAAGCATCGACAGGATCGGTCCGTGCCAAGCGAACGTCAACCTCGTCAAAATCGAGGACGTCAGGGAATCAAAGAGGAAAGCCATCATCGAAAGAGCCAAAGAAATCCTGCACAGCTGGAACCTCGAGAAGCGCCCAGAAACCGAAGAAATTTTCCGCGAAGTCTCCGAAATACTGAAGACCACGAAAGTCGAATCCTACGGTCCAGACAAGCTGCCAGCAGGCTCCGAAGTCGGCTCCTCGAAAGAATTAATCATAGTCGAGGGAAGAGCAGACGTAATAGTTCTAATGAAGCTTGGAATCCAGAACGTCGTTGCGCTGGAAGGAGTCAAAGTCCCAGAAACAATCATCAGGCTGACGAAAGAAAAAGAATGCACAGCGTTCCTCGACGGCGACCACGGAGGAGACCTCATACTAAAAGAGCTCCAGCAAGTAGCTACCATAAAGTACGTGGCGAGGGCACCAAGCGGCAAAGAGGTCGAAGACCTGACGGCGAAGGAAATCGAAGTCGCTCTCTCGAAGAAGAGGCCGATCGAGGAAGCAAGAGAACCCAGAGAATTCAGGGGACGCAGGGGGCGCAGGGAACGCAAAGAGCCTATAGAATTAAGAGAACCTAGGGAACTCAGGGAACCAAGTGAAGCCAGAGAAGAAAGGGAAGCAGAACAGCCCAAGAAGAAGAGGAAGAAGGTTCTCGTGCCGAAAGAGATCATGGACGCGGCCAGCAAACTAAAGGGGACGCTTGAGGCCATCCTCCTCAACGAGCAGATGCAGGAAGTGGGCAGAATGCCCGTCAGCGAGCTCGCGGACAAGATCCGGGAGGCGGAGAACGTGAACACCATCGTCTTCGATGGCGTCACGACGCAGAGGCTCATCGACGTCGCCAGCGAAAAGAACATCAAGTTCCTCGTCGCCGCCCGAATAGCCGAAGTCGTCAAGCAGCCGTTGAACGTGAACCTGCTGACCTTCGAAGAAGTGCTGGAGTAAAACTAACTAAGCAACGAAATCAGCTAACGTTCTAGACTGCTTGGGCGTTTCTGCTTCAAGCAGCGCCTTTTCGTCCACGCCGAACAACGACAGAATCCTCAAGGCGGCGGGGACAACCTGGTTCGAAACGTAGTACTCCGTGTCAACCTCGCTGTACGAGGCGAAGACGTAGGGCTTGACCCTCTCGTACAGCTTCCCTGAACCGTGAGTCACGACGTACCCGACCTTGTCCCCGACCGCGAGCTCCCAACCTGAACTAATCAGCATCTTTGCAGCCTGCACGTGAGGGGCATTCACCTCGTACTGCTCAGCGGGCTTCGTAAGTGTCTTCCAGATAATCAAGTCCCTGAACGGAACCTTCTGTTTTCTGATTTTACCTATGTATTCTCTTACGAAATCGACGGCTTTGTCGGCGGAACGCTGCTTCAGGACGAGCTCCAGAACCTTCTCCTGCGTGTCCTTGGCGACGTTCGCCCAGTCCCCCCTGACGGCCTCTAAGCCGACCATGTCCAAGCTGCCATCTGGAAGTAGCCCGCAGTAGCGTTTCTTCGCCTCCGTGAACAGGATGAGCCTGTAGATTTTGTCGGCATTCATCTCGAGCCCGAGCCTTTCCTTTATCGTTCGGCACAGGGCTTCAACCTTCTGGGGCTCGTACTTCACGAAGATGCTGTCGGTGTCGCCGTAGATGACGTCCAAGCCTAGCTCCTTCGCCATCTCGATGCTCGTGGAGATTGTCTCGCGCCCCCACGCAGCTGCAGCCTCGGCGACGGGCTTCCTGAACCAACGGGCTCCCGTCCACCCCGCGTAGCCGTAAACGGCGTTCGTAATCACCTTGATTGCCCTTTGCCGGGCGTCAAGCAGGCGATATTCCTCGCTCTTCGGGTTCAGCCCCTTCATCCTCTGCCTGACGTCTCCCCTAGCCGCCAGAAGGCTTGTCAGAATCCTGCGGTAGAACCCGGGCGGCTCCTTCCTGAACCTGTGCCCGACCTCGGGGGCGACGTTGACGCCTTGGGGCGGCTCCGGCTCCGCGGGCTGAAGGTAGGTGTCAGGGGACACGTTCTTCTCGACCATGATACTCGGGTACATCGACTTGAAGTCGAGGTCCGCGACGTTCTCGTGGACTCCGGGCTTCGGCGACAAGACAATACCCCCCGCGTACGGGATGTACGGCCTCTCGGTCCTTTCGGGGATGAGTTCCCCAATCCTGTAGGCTTCGCGGACCATGTACCACTCGGTTCTGAAGCCGACCGCGGCCTTGACGACGTGGTCCAGAGGCAGCCCGACTAGCTTGGAAAGCTCCGCAGCATAATTGAACATCAAGCCAAAAATTTCGGATACGCACCCAGCCCTTTCCTTCGCGAACTTTACCAGTTCCGAATGCTTGGACGGGTCGTTCCAGTAGGACGCGTGCTCCGTTTCGTCGATTACGGTTTGTTCGCCGAGTTTCTTTAAGCCGAGGAAATCCGCAAGGTTCTCCACCGTTTTGACCTTAACCTCGGGGAGCTCGTCCGCCAAGTCGAGGACGTCCACGCTGGCGCGCCCAGTTACTGAAACGTGGCCGTAGACGCTCGTGTGAGGTAGCGTGCCTGTCCTGTCCACCGAAAAGTCCAATCCAATCTTCTTTGCGCGAGCCATAAGATATTGCCAATGCAGCCGGTTGGTTTCGAACCCTACGACGACGTCTGGATTGTACTGCCTAACGTGCCTCACGAATGATGCAAGAACAAAGGTGTCGTCGACACCCTCCGCCACGAACTGCTTCCGTTCGCCCCTGTCCGTGACCGTGGCTATAACGAGTACTGGGTCGCGGTCGGGTTTCGGGGTGCCCCTAGACGCGTAGTAAATCGCGTGGAAGCTCAGAACCCTGAGTTTGGGCGCGGTTTCCATTTGGATTCTTTTCGGAGCCAACTTCACGATGAAAATCTTGTCGACTTGTATCCCTAAGCCGTTTTCTTCTTCGCTGGCTTCGGCCTCGTGCCACCCGCAGGGCGCAACGTCGTTGTCGACTAGGTACCGCATCGAGTAGCGGACGTCGTCTTCGAGGCACCGCTCCACGCCTTCGACTCCTGAAAGGGTCTTCGCGAGCTCCGGGACGTCGTCGGGATTTTTACATACCACCTTGACCGCGTACACGGGCTGTCCGAAGAACCGCCGCACGGTCAGCTCAGAGCTGAAAATGGATGGGAGCTCTGCCTGCTTCCGTTTGATTCTTTCGTGGACCGTTTCGGGAGTCTCTTGGGCGCCTAGGACGAGGTAGAAGTAGGGGGCGAAGTTCCTGTCGACTACGAGGACGCGTCTCCCGCGGTCGTCGACGCCCCACATCCAGATTTCGGGCTTGCCGCCCCTCGACTCGTGGTTGACGTCCAAGAGCCAGAACCTGAGCTTCTCCGACGGTTCCGCGCCGAACCTGCTGCCCAACGGTCAAGTCTCCACGAACTATATGCTTTTCCTGAAAGATAAGGATTAATTAAAACCGTGAGAAGACGTGAATCATCAACATGGCGGGTCATGCAGAAAGTCATATATCGCCTTTATTGTAGACGCTTATGCGCGTTCACGAGGGTGGAATCGTGCGAAAAGCCTATTTTGATGACCCAATCGTCGCAGCCTACCTGCACATGCTGCCCAGAATGGAAAAGGAGGATGACATCGACAAGCACCTCACAGCCATCAATGAAGCCCAAGCGACCAGCGTCTGGGCTTTCGTCTTCGGAGCAAAAAAGGAGAAGCTGGAATACTTCATGAATCAATGCCAAAAAATGGGCTTAAAGGTCGTGCCCGTCTTCATGCCCTACATCTCCGTAAAGGAGCACCCCGAGGTCAAGATAGTCAGCGCGGACGGCTCAACCTCGGATGACCCCCGCTACTTCAACATAGGCTGCTACAACCACCCGTACCTGCTGGAAAAGACTGAAGAGCTGATTAAAGAGTTCTTGGAGCAGTACAAGGACCACCCAGCGCTTTACAGGATTGACGGGCTGCCGCTTTTCAGCTTCATCCACGAAGCCTACTACAGGACTGAGGTTCCCGAGTTCGGCGGAGGACCCCTCAAGCCCTGCTGCTACTGCAAGCACTGCGTGGCTGACTTCAGGGAAAAGATGAAGGCGAAGTACGGGAGTATCGAAAAATTCAACTCCAAGCACAAAACCATCTTCGAAGACTGGGATTCGCTGGAGCCGCCCAAGGAGCCAAGCAATCCGTCGCTTTGGAAAGAATGGTTCGACTACCACGCTGAGGTTATCCCGAATTTTCTGGCTAAGTTAATCGGGTACGCCAGAAGCATCGCTCCGTGCGCTTCGACGCACGAGCTGAACGACTTCTACCCGTGCTCGTACCAGTGCGTCTACTCGGGCAACGACATCTACAGGATGGCGCGCGTCCTCGACGTGGGGCACGAGGACATGTACCCGCTGGAGTTCGACCACCGCTACGTCATCTACGTCTACGAGTACATCAAGGACCTCCTCAGGCCAGCCATGGGCTTCGACAAGCTCTACACGGCTAACGGGCAGAGCTTCAACTCGTGGCTCGGGTATAAGGTCCCTCCCGCCAGCATGTCCGAGCAGGTCTACTCGTGCCTGATTCACGGCGCACTCGGCTTGGTGTGGTGGGTCGACTGGAACAAATTTGACCTTTGGGCCATGACGAAGCAGCCCAACGAGGAGTACGGCGAGTTAGTCAAAGCCCTAAGAGATTACGAGATGTCGAAGGCGGAGGTCGCCCTAGTCTACCCTTGGACGAGCATGGAGCTCAAGACGGACGACACCTACAGCATGAACAACGCGTTGTTCTACACGGCCCTCGTCAGAAGCGGCGTCCCCGTGGACATCGTCTCGGAGCAACAAATAGCCGACGGCCTCCTAGAAAAAAGAGGCTACAAAGTCATTTGTGGCGTAGGCAGCCCAGTGTTCCCGCCAGAGGTCCAAGCCAAAATCAGAAACTTCGTAGAGAAAGGCGGAACTCTAATACAAGATTACGAGGGGCGAGGCGTAAACGAATTCAAATCAGCCTATCCCGAGCTCGTCTCCGAACCGTCGGCTGAGCACACAGTCTACACAGTGAAAACTGACCTGCCTCCGATGGACGAGATGAACGGAAAAATCGTCCCTGTGGCTAGTGTTTGTGAGAAGCTGAAACCACCTAAAGAATCGGGCGTGGTCGCCGAGTTCGACGACGGTGAACCAGCTGTAATCCACGTCAGAGTCGGGAAGGGTGCCATCTTTAAGGCAGCCACCTTACTCGGCTGGGACTACACCAACTATCCGGGTCACTACGACTTCGCGGCGATGTTCCCGTTCCTGATACGGAGAACCGAGGACCTGCGGGAGCTAATCCTGAGACTGCTCCAAAAAGCGGGCGTTCAGGCTCCGGTGGAGTCCACCAACTTGGACGTCGAGGTCGGAGTGTGGAAAGGGAAGGACTCAAGGATCGTGTTGGCTGTTAACCACCTTGACAAGCCGTCGGAATCCACGGTGACGGTGAACCTTAAAGGCGAAGACGTGTATGTCGTCCAAGACTTTTTCACGAAAGAAAAGGTCAAGACGAAACAAAGTGGTAACAAAATCTCGTTCAAGGCAAATCTACCGAACTTTCGGGGGAAGGCGTTCCTCGTCAAGAGGCTTTAACAGACCGTTCCCTTTTAATATCGTTGCTATTAGAAGCGAATCTTTCGATAGAGTATATTGAGGAAACCCAATATTCATTTAGGGGCGGAGTTCGGAAAGCTTATTAAACAATATAAGAATTTATGCTAAAAGGGTCAAATAATGAAGATTCGAACGGAGTTCCTCGTTGCGTTCGTCCTTTTTCTCGCTTTACTAACCGTTCGCATCGACCCATCCTCAGCGCAGGAAACGCCCCTCGTCTACGGCAAAGTCGTCGACGCCAAAACCGGGCTGCCTATTTCGGGCGCACATTTAGTTTTTTGGGACACAGAGAATCTTGAGCAGCCGACGTTAGGCAACGGCCTCTACGTGACGGACGAGAACGGGGAGTACAGCATCCCCGCGGGCTACCTGAGAGTCGGGAAGACTTACTACGTGTATGCCTATCAGGGCGACTTTGAAACCCTAGACATCAATTACGTTCCCTCGAGCAGGAAGACGGTCCACATCTTAACGAGCGAGCTACAGAACGTCTCGTTCTCGCTCTACCCCGGCGCGATGGTCGAGTGGGAGGGCACCGCGTATCTCGTCCAAGCCCTGAGCCCCGAGGACCGCGCCATTAGGATGACGGCGTTGTCCACCGACGAAGTTGAGGCAACCTCGATGACCGAGTACGGGGACTCCGCTGAAATTTATTACATCGGCCTCAGTCATAGGATAGCCATAATCCCCGCCGACACCTCCGTCGTTCTCGAGGCGGAGATATGGTACTACTCCAGCGACCCGACCAGGCTGATTCCGGTCGACCAGGAAATCTTCCGCATATACAACGGCTCGCTGCCCTTCTATCTGCATCAGGGCGAACTTTACTCGTTCAAGATTCCGACGTACAGCCTCAGGAGGGGCATCCAGTACGCCGAGAGCCAATACGTTGATATAACGTCACAGGTGGACAGGGCGCAAAGCATCGGGTTCGTCCTGTTCGACGAACGGCGATCAATCAACCAGGCTCACCAACTAATCCTGGAGGCAAGCACAGGACTGTCAACCGCAGGTACCGACCTTGAGTTTCAGACAATTTGGCGGGACATACGCTCAGCGTTGACGACGTTCAACGAAGTTTCGGGCAAGCTGGCGCTTGATCGCCAAATCAGCGAGGTGGGCGCAGCTTACCTGTCCGCTATCATGGCAGCTTTCAGCGCGGTCATAGCCTTCTTCCTGTTTGACGACAACCGAAAGAAGTTCTACTTCAACATCGTAATCTACGCGGTGTTCCTCGTTGTCCTGTACTTCATCTATCCGGGCGCGCACATAATAATTGACGAAAACATCCTCCTTTTCCTCCAGTCGGTCTTCATCTCGTTCTTCGGAATAATGGCTATCGTCTTCGGAATCCCGCGAATCTGGAAAGAAAGGATAATCGAGGGCGAAGTGTCGTGGAGAAGCGCGATCACCGTGATTTTCTCTATGGGGAAACGCGAAATCAAGCGCAAAAGGATACGTGGTTTCTTCACCTTGATGTCGATCGTCATTCTTGTCTTGGCGTTCGTTTCCTTAACGTCGTTCGGCTCAGCCTACGGCATGGTGGCTGACAAGCTTACCGTGACCGCGCCCTCGGACGGCGTCATGGTGAAAAGGATGGTCAACGCGTCCCTTCTACTGTTCACCCCCTTGGGCATCAATTACCCAACGGCACTCTCCAATTGGGTAAGCATAACCAACATCGCGGAGAGGCTCAAGAACCCTCCTGACGCTGACCCCGTTGTTAGGCTGATTAGTTCTGGGTCTGGAACAAGCCGAGTCGTCTACGGAGTTATGGGTGTAACGCCATCAACCGAAAGCCTGTACACTGGTCTTAACGGGACGGTGGAGGCGGGTGGAAGTTACCTTAGCGACGACGTTCTAGACGAGGTGCTGTTGACGGCAAGCGAAGCCACCCAACTAGGCGTGGGACTCGGCCAGAACTTGACTCTGGAGGTTTTGGGCACTGGGATTTCGAGGCAGGTCACGGTTGTCGGATTCATTGATGATAACCTATACACGAGCCTCGTCGACATGGACGGTAACTCTTTCGGTCCCCTCCGCATCGAAAACGGGGAAGTGCGTAGATGCAACAGCACCGAAGTGATCTTCATGAGCGCTGCGACGGCTAGAAACATTCAGAGCCTGATTGACGCCCAGTACGGTCCAGGCGCTAAGCAGTTCGTCGTTCTCTCCGACTTCGTTTTCCGCCCTTCAGCTGGGATGACCACTGAAGTTGTTGTCCCCCTCGCGCGGAACCTCATCTACTGGTTCACGTACGACGTTCTCGCTTCGACCAACGGAGTCATAACCTACTACCACGTCGGCGCCTACTTCGAGTTGAAAGGCGCAGCAGAACTCATAATCCCGCTGATCATGGTCGGCTTGAACGTCGGCATGGTGATGATGAACGCGGTCTACGAGAGAAGAAGGGAAATTCGCGTTCTCTCCATGATTGGGCTTAACCCAACCCACATCGGGCTGATATTCGTCGCCGAAGCCGTCATCCTCGGCATGGTCGGCGGCAGCTTGGGCTACCTCATCGGGCTCGGGTTCTCGAGGACGATGGTGCTCTTCGGCCAGGAGCTCATGGTCAGGGAGAAGCTCGAGTGGTGGTGGAGCGCAGCAGGCTTCGCGCTGGCCATGGTGGCCTCCGTCATTTCGTCCATCAGGCCCGCGGCGCTGGCGGTCAGCACGTACACGCCGTCCATGGTCAAGAAGGTGAAGAGGACGGAGAAGCAGGCGAAGGTCCGCAGGGAAGAAATCTTCAAGGTCTACCAGGGGAGGCAGATGAGCATGCCCGTGAAGGTCCTCACGGCGGAGAAGGAGTTCTTCATCAGCTTCTTCCTCGACAGGCTCCACGAGCTCAAGGGCGGCTTCGTGGAACGCGTCGAAAACGTTGTGCAGGTCCCGGAGACCGAGGACGTCAAGGGGGAGCTTACGTTGGCGATAAACTTCGACTACTCCTTCGGAGCCACCGGCAGAGAAAGGGGCACCAAGAACAGCCTCATCCTGTCGAAGAGCCCGAACGAGGACTACTACCGGGTCAGGCTGGTCTCCGAGCCAGCGGTCAAGGGGCTGCCCGAAACCGTCATCGAGCGGACAATCGACCTCATCCACGAATCATGCCTGAATTGGGCGAAGGACAAGGCGAAGTACCTAGGCACAGTCTAGTCTAGGCACGTAATAAAAAAAGGGATTTTTCGGTACGAGGCATTTTTGGCTCAGACGTGGTCAAGGACGCTGATTATTTCCATCATGGCTCTGCCCGTGTGGTACGCAGCCTTCCACGGGTACGCCTTGTCGCCGACGATTTTGCCGTCGGGCATGACGGTGTCGAACCAGTCGCCGTGCTTCCAGTCAACCTGGTGCTTCTCGGTCCAGTCCAGCACCCCGTCGAAGTGCTCGAGGTAGACGGGGTCCCTCAGCAGGTTGTACATGCGGGCCATCGCGACCATGGCCTCAGCCTGCACCCACCAGACCTTTCCGAGCCTGTCAGCGGGCTTGTTGAACGGTCCAGAATCGAAGAGTCCGCC
>Ga0172365_10000316_pt1 | contig 31277 bp, 36 predicted proteins | sample LakKivSesite48cm_FD_114535 | JGI IMG/M metagenome (GOLD analysis project Ga0172365, IMG submission 114535) | Sediment microbial communities from Lake Kivu, Rwanda - Sediment site 48cm | ecosystem: Environmental > Aquatic > Freshwater > Lake > Sediment | place: Rwanda: Western Province, Lake...
ATATCTTTTGATCCCGTTGTCACGCATGCGATGGTATCCGGGAAACCGGTCTTGGAACACTCACCTGACAGTACAGTTTCAAGAGAGATCAAGGAGGTTTGGGGAAAAGTCTTGGAAGCTCTCCGGGTGACGTGAACGGTGCCTACAGTTCGGGGGTTGTTCCTCCTCTCGTTAGCCGCCGTGGAGGCTTCACCAGCAAAACTCGGACTTAAACAGAGGTACATATTCGGAGGGTTCGGCCAATGGAACGGTTGGTGAAACACCTCGGGTTCATCGGGCATCTTGACGAGTTCAAGTTCAAGGGATGGCTGGACAGTCATTCCTCCGAGGTTCTTATCGAGGTAGGCGTCAGTGTGGGACAGTCGGTCCTCGACTTCGGATGTGGTTCGGGCACATACACAATACCGGCCGCAAAACTGGTGGGAAAGAATGGGCGGGTCTACGCTCTAGACGTAAGCAAGAAGGCTTTGGATACAGTGGAGAAGAAGGCCAGACAGGAGGGGCTGGGGAACATAGTACGAATCGACGCTTCGGGCAGGAAAGACATTCCAATTGAAGATGAATCCTTGAACCATGTGCTGTTGATTGACGTACTTCAGGAGATTGAGGATGGGGAGGCTCTTTTCGGCGAGGTCTTTAGAACACTGAAGCCAACCGGAGTTGTCGCCGTTTACCCGATGCACATGGCCGAGGTCGAGTGGATAGGGCTAGCTACAACCGCAGGCCTCACCTTGCAGGAGAGGAAACTCGATGGGAGAATGCTCATTTTCTCGCGCCTGAAGAGCCGCTCCAACGGGGTATGAAGGGGGGGTGCCGTAATGGGCAAGCAAATGGTAGCTTTCGGGCCCGTTCCTTCCAGACGCTTGGGTAAGAGCTTGGGAATAAACAACATTCCTCCTAAGAACTGCTCCTACTCTTGTGTCTACTGCCAACTGGGGAGAACTACAATGATGAGCGTGACGAGGAAGGCCTTTGGCAACCCAGAGAGGATATTTCTAGCAGTCAAAGGAAAAGTTGAGCAAGCGACAGCAAGAGGTGAAAAGATCGATTACCTAACTTTCGTTCCAGATGGAGAGCCAACTCTAGACAGCAACCTAGGCAAAGAGATAGAGCTCTTGAAGCAGATAGGCATCCCGGTGGCGGTACTGACGAACGCTTCACTCCTGTGGCGTGAGGATGTCAGGCTGGACCTTCTCAAAGCGGACCTCATCTCCTTGAAGGTCGACTCAGTCAGCGCAAACCTGTGGAGAAGAGTGAATCGCCCTCACGGGTCCTTGAAGTTCAGCCGAGTGAAGGAGGGGATGGTCAACTTCTCGAAGGAGTTCAAGGGAACGATCATCACAGAAACTATGCTCATTGACGGTGTGGACTATGCTAACGAACTCGAAGGCATAGCGAGTACCTTAGCAGAGGTGAGGACTAAGAGGGCCTACCTAGCCATTCCGACAAAGCCCCCAGCAGAAGCATGGGTCAAGCCCGCCCGTGAAGAGGTTATCAATGACGCTTTCCAGATCTTCTCAAAGAAACTAGCGCGAGACAGGGTTGAGTATCTAACTGGATATGAGGGGAACGCTTTCGCCTCCACCGGAAACGTAGAAGAGGACCTTCTTAGCATAACCTCGGTCCATCCGATGCGCGAAGACGGGGTCAAAGAGCTCCTGAGGAAGGCGAATTCGGAGTGGAGTGTAGTTGCCAAGCTGCTGAGCGAAGGAAAGCTCGTGGAACTCGAGTACGAAGGCCACAGATACTATATGAGAAGGCTTCCAAGCAGGATGTGATCTTGAAGTTTGCTCAGAGTTCTATTCTGCAACCAGCGGAACACTCGACGCTCGAATCCGGATAGAGGCGCAGTATTTCCCTCTTTCGTCTTGTGCAGTGGCACGGCACAATCAGGTCCATGCTTTTCAGTATGTCTAACATGTTGAAGTCATGGAAGCCACCGACCACCCCCCGGATTTCTCCGAGCTTCGAGGCAAGCCCTAGTATTCTCTCCAAACCTGGGTGAGAACAACCCGTTATGACCGTCAAGCCTTTGTGCGCCCTAACGACCAAAGATTGCTCCCTAACAAGGGTGCCAAGTTCGCCCGTGGTGAAGAAGCCACCGGGAATCTCTTCCGCTTTGTCTACTTCTCTCAGCCTGACGTTCGAATAGGATCTTAGCCTCGCTTTTAGACTGTCTGAAAAAGATACGGGAACAAAGACATTGACAGGCCCTAGGTTCCTCAGTATCTCAATTCCACCGACGTGATCCCCGTGCTCGTGTGATAGGACAACCGTGCCGATCCCATCAAATCCCAGATCGAATCTGCGCATGTTGAAGAGTAAGGTACTCACATCGGAACCCGTGTCAAATAGGAGCCGACCCCCGACTAGACAAGAGAAGCCCCAACCTCCCTTGAAACCCTCTTTGGCCTCATTATCATAGAGCACCTTCAGGTCCACGCGACCAGACATTTCATCATCCAAGATCTGAAACATGCAAATACAACCAACTAATGGCTTGCGGGGCGCAGTTGTATGGACCTCCCCTCTGTGAGGGCTTGGGCAACCTTCTTTCTGGCGCTTTGGAGTAATCTCCAGACAGTTCCCCTTGAGACCCCCATCCTTTGCCCAGCCTCTTCTTGGGAAAGGCCCTCTTGATCTGCCAGTCTCAATGCTTCAAGCTCAGCGGGCTCTAGGTACACTGGTTCCAAGCCTGCCGAAACGCCAGACGGTGAGAACTTCTGGATAGGCGGAATGACCCCTATCCTTATGGGCTTAGGTGGTCTTCCCCTTCCTCCGCGCCTCCGTCTGTGCCGGTGCATGTGACCTGTCCTTGTACGGTGCGAGGCCTGAAACATTTAAATAGTTTTTGTGCACTGACACATAATTGATGAAGGTGAAGAGCGAGGTGAGTGAAGAATGGGCTATAGACACAGGTACATGTACTACTTGACAGGACTACCAGGATGGATGAGGTTCGGGTTCTCGCCAGGATGGTTGAGAAGGTCTCCGACAGGATTGCCTCCGACAGCTCAGTGGTTAGCGCAAAGTGGGCTTCTGCCTCAGTATACGCAGTGGCTGCAGGCACAGGGCCCTCAAGCAACTCCGTCCTCCACTCCTTCCATGTCCACGCCAACGCCTTGGGGAGGACCCTTCGCCCCAACTTACGATAAGGAGCAGGAGAAGCAGATGTTGGAGCAGCAGATCCAGTTGCTGGAGTCCCAGTTGGAAGCCATCAGAAGGAGACTGGGCGAGCTCAGCGAACAATGAGAGGTGAGACCGATGCCAAGAGGCGGGTTCGGTAGAGGGTACGGTTGGTTTGGCTGGGGTAGGGGGTTCGGCAACCCGTATCCTTTCTGCAGGCGGTTCCCATGGTTGCCTAGGTGGTGGTGGGCATACCCGACATCCAACCCGTGGTACTACGGGGGCACTTGGAGTACGCCTTACGCGGGCTACTGGCAGAACCCCTTTCCGCCATGGTAGATGTGAGGTGACCTAAGTGCCACGCGGTTTCAGATGCTGGCCATGGTGGTTGATCGCGCCTTGGTGGCACCCGTATTCATATTGGGCCTTGGGAAATCCCTGGCTTCCAATGTGGGGGTCAGGAATCCATGGACCAGCAACGACTTTCTTGGGCCTCCCAGCGATTCCCAGAGAGCAGGAGATAGCCATCCTAGAAGAGCAGCGAAAATACATTGAAGAAGAGCTCAGTCAGATCAACAAGAGGCTGGAAGAACTCAAAACGGAAGGGGGCCAACCAGATTGAGGATTGCGGTCTCCGCTGTTGAAGCGGGCTTGGACGCTGCTGTGGATCCACGCTTCGGACGATGCGCCTATTATCTTGTAGTCGACACGGACACTCTGCAGTTTGAGGCCGTCCCGAACATTAGCCAAGGCGCACCTAGTGGAGCAGGCATTCAAGCCGCCCAGACCATAGTCAGCAAAGGTGCCAGAGCGGTCTTGACTGGTAACGTCGGGCCAAACGCGTACCAAGCTCTGTCTTCTGCTGGAATCCGGATAATAACCGGGGTCTCAGGAACGGTCAGAGAGGCAATCATGAAGTACAAGAAAGGAGAACTCGAAGGAGTGTCTTCTTCTGCCGCGGCCATGGGCTACAGGACAGGAGGTGGGTTTGGAATGGGGATGGGACCTGGAGGCGGAAGGGGCAGGGGTATGGGTCGCGGGATGGGGATGGGAAGGTTTGCTGTACCAACCTACCCAGGTGCTCCACCTGCTGTTCCCCTACCTCAGATGACCAAAGAGCAGGAAGTTCAGATGTTGAGGGATCGGATGGGGACTTTGCAGGCTCAGCTAGATCAGATCAAGAAGAGGCTCGAGGAGTTGGAGGAGTGATGTTGAAGAAGGAAGTGGCAGAGATGAAGATCGCCGTTCCTACGAAGGGGAAGGATATAGAAGGGGTTGTGTCCGATGTTTTCGGAAGGGCCGAGAGGTTCACAGTAGTACAGATCCGCAATGGCTCCATCGTTAGTGCGGAGGTCGTGGACAATCCTGCTACTTCTTACAAGCACGGGGCAGGGCCGATAGTCGTCAAGATGCTTGTAGACAGGGGCGTAACAGCAGTTGCAGGGAAAGAGTTCGGTGTGGGGGTGTCCACACTGCTAGACCAGAACAACATAAAGAGGTGCAATGTGGAAGCAGGCACCCCGGTAAGAGAGGCGGTGACAACGGTGTTGAGGAAACTAGAAGCTCACCCGTGAACCGAGAGAAGGAATGTTTGGGTTGCCTAGCAACAAGATACTACAGAGGCCTGCTATGATAGAATCAGTCAGTCTTCATCACCAGCCACAAGGTGGCTACACGGGTTGTTCAAGCTTTTAGGCATCTGTGGTAGCCCTCGCGCCAACGGTAATACTGCGATTTTACTCGATATAGCCCTCAGCAAGTTTGATAGGACATGCTTCAAAACCGAGAAAATACTATTAGCCGAGTACGCGTTGAAGCCCTGTTCTTCCTGCGGGTACTGCATCGAGAACATAGGGTGCTGTATAGAAGACGATATGACTAGCACGATAGTTCCGAGGCTTGTGGATTCCCACGTAGTCATCATGGCTAGCCCAGTCTATTTCAACAATGTGAGCGGTCAGACCAAAGTCTTCATGGATAGAACGTGGTGCATAAGGGGAAGACTCAAAGACAAGATAGGAGGAGGCATTGTTGTCGGCAGGGGATACGGGCACGAATTGGCCTTGACAGCCATACACGCCTTCATGGTCAAACATGAAATGGTGCTGGGACACCGCGGAGTCTCCGGAACAGCCCACGAGAAGGGAGAAATAACGATGGACGAAAGAGCGATAGAAGATGCGAAAGAGCTAGCCGAAAGGCTATCAGAATTGTGCAGGTTGAAAAATCCTGCAGCAAACGAGCAGTCTGCTCAATGCTCCAGCACGCCCTCAAGACTAGAAACGAACATGCCTCACAATACACACGAGTTCCGAAAGACTTTCGAAAGGAAGTGGATGAGTGAGTAGCGTCTTTGCTGCGAGGCCCTTTGAATGGTACAGAAGATATACGCGCTACCAAATCGGAACATCTCTCATGAGCCGAGCCAAGAACTCGTCGAGAAACGCCTGTAACGCGGGTTCCATTCTAGATCACTATCGCTCAGAGAACCTTATCGGCACGATCTGCCGAACATATGAGCATCCTCCGATACGTCTCTGCAACAGCGCCCTCTTCCACCCGAAGAAATGTGGTGAGATAGCTTGCTTGATGCGATATTAGGAGTCCTCTCACAATCTACGAAGATAGTCCTGATAGTAACGGCTCTCATGCTGATAACCGAATTTCTGGAACTAAGATTCAAAGACAGGATCCGGCGGAAGATAACTGAAAGCCCCGTAACCCAGATAGTAATCGCCTCCCTCCTAGGGGCTATACCGGGTTGCATGGACGCCTCCTTTGTGGTTTCTCTTTATGTTCATGGTCTGGTAGGTTTCGGAGCCCTGACCGCGGTGATGTTGTCTACGGCGGGAGACGAGGCCTTCATCATGCTAGCTATGATTCCGGAAGCGGCCTTGAACATCTTTCTCGTCTGTGTTCCTCTAGGAGTAGTCGGCGGGCTCCTTGCAGATAGAATCGTCAAGCTCATCAACTTGACAACGTGTCAACCTTGCGAGATAGAGATCCATGAAGAGGGGGTTGACCTCAAACACTTCTTGAAGGAACACGCCTACGAACACATCCTCAAGAAACACATACCCAAACTGTTCATTAGGATATTCTCTACCATGTTGGCCGTAGATCTGTTGGTGGGAGCCACCGACTTGGAGTCCATCGTGTCGGGCTTGCCCAAGCCCGTCTTGATCGTCTTGGCTGCGTTGATTGGGGTAATACCCGAGTCCGGCCCCCCACCTTCTCTTCGTCATGCTATACTCAAGAGGGCTGATTCCCTTCTCCGTCCTACTGACCAATACGTTGTCCCAAGATGGCCGCGGCTTACTGCCTCTTCTATCATACTCAGTTAAGGACACCGTGTACGTTCAGATCTTTACGACCCTGTTCTCCTTGGCTGTGGGGGTAGTATTATTCTCGATAGGAGTTTGAATTGGGACCTAGGAAGGAGCTCTATTTTGATTGGTTCTGGAAAGGGAATTCTTGAGGTCGGAGGGGTCAGGGCGGGCGGTCAGCCCGCGGAGTCGCCAGCCGTCTTGGTCAGTAGCCTTGATCTGACGGAGGTCTGAGGGTTCTCTCGACCTTCTTGAGGTGTCTTTGAGCTCACCCCGATCAGGGTTCCATATTTGGGGAAATCGCGTAGGCTTACCACTTGATCCCCTGCCTTCGGGGTAGCGATAGACTTAAGGTGCCATAGAAGAGCTGTCAGCGTGTCATGCCGATAGACCCAAAGGCGCTGAATGACAAGGAACTTCGGTTATACCAAGAACTGAGGGACGTTATGGACCCTGAGATCGGAGCCTCGATAGTGGACATGGGGCTAATTGACGAGATATCCGTGGAGGGTGACGAGGCACGCGTAGTGTATCATCTCACGATTCCGATGTGCCCCGCACCAATGGCCCTCTACATTGGCAACATGGTAAAGAAGAAGCTACTGAAGGTCGAGGGGGTGAACAAAAGAGTGGTCAGAGTGACCGACCATTACTTCAAAGATCAGATAAACAAGATCCTCGCTGAAGATGAACCCAGCACTTAGGGCTATTTGGCCCGCCCCAGAGATTGTCTGTGCGCCACCACTATTATCGGGAAGATCACGGTAGCGTCCCCGGCTATGGTCGACTGCAGCGCATCTGACTTCACCTTCTTCCAGGACACGGCCTCGCTTATCCTGGCCCCCGTCAGTGAACCATCATACTCTACGCCCGTAGTGATCGCCAGCACGTATTCAAGCCCCTCGCGGAACTGATTCCACCAGAGGGTGTGGTGCTTGCTGATCCCTCCGCCCAGGATTATCGCGCCGGTCCTCTTCCTCTCGAAGACCTTGTCAGACATGAGCGTCATGTCCTTGAGCACGTCCAGCTTGAACTTCCCCCTCTGGTAGGAATACCAGAGCGCGGTTCCGAAGGAGGAGTCTACGAGGCCCGGTGAAACGACCGGCACCCCGGCGTCATATGCTGCCCTGAGGATGGAGTGTTTGTCGTCAATCCTCTTCCCCGCGGCCGCCAAGATCTCGGAAGGGGACATGAACGGACTGGGGCCGAGTTCGGTCACCAATTCCTTCACGAAGCTCTCTATGATCGGGCCATAGGAATTCAGAGGTATCATCACGTTGCCCAATCGGTGTATCTGCTTCTTCCTTAGCGCGTTGTCGTCCGAGAAGAATTGGCCACGGTAGTATCGACCGCCTTTGGCCCGGGCTATGTCGTGATCAGCGGTCCCTCCGGTGGTGACTACGACGTCCACCATCTTGCTCCTGATCACCTCGGCCAGTACTCCCCTCAACCCCGTAGACACCAAGTTTGCCGTGAACGACAGAAAGGTGATGCAGTCGTGATCTTCCACCATCTTCGTGAAGACGTCCAGCGATCTGCCGAGCTCTGCCCCCTGGAAGCCACCTGACTCGGATAGCCTCTCGACTAGGTCACGTACGGTCTCCACATCGGCCGCGGAGTAATCGACTACCTCGCCAGCAAACTCATCTCGCATGTTAACGGCCACCTAGGAGAGCCTTTTAAGCGCAAATTGTACGCTTTCGTCCAAGTCCCGAAGCGTGATGTTCTCTATCACGAGGGGGGCGTCGGGCTTTGACTGGATCACTTTGGAGAAGAAGAGGTCCCAGTTGATCGAGCCCTTGCCCAGTGGAAAGTGGCTATCCCGGTCCCCGACATTGTCGTGAATGTGGAAGTATGAGAACTCCCTGATCACGTCGATGAAAGCGTGTAGATTGTCCTCCACATTGGCGTGCCCAAGATCCAACATGAAGTTTGGCTTGTTGATGGCTCTCTTGAAGGCGAATAGGTCCTCGGGTTTGTAGAGCATGGTCTTGCTGGACAGGTTCTCAAGAACCCCTATGACGCCCACCCGCTCTGAGTAGTCGAGCAAGTCGGCCAAGATCCCAGCGATTTCGTCGAAGGGCAGGGTATCGTTCCTGTAGGCGGGATGAATGACTGCGAACTCGGCCTCGTAGCGGTTCGCCAGCTCCAAGGACCTACGAACGTCCTTAATGCTCTCCTCCCGTTTCATCTCGTCGGAGGAGAAGATATCCTTGTCCATGAAGGGCGTGTGGACGGAGAACCTGATGCCGTGATCTTTGTGCATTGCGTTGAACTTGTCCGCGACCTCCTCTGTCAGGCGCAAGCGAGAGTCATCGAGCACTTCCCAGAGCAAGTGCCTTCTTTGCTCTATGGTTTGAAATAGCCTCGGCGAGTAACCCTCGTCCCAGGCAAAGAGGGTCGACGCCCCTATCCGCGGCATCTATCCACTCTTCACTCGCATTAGTTTGTACTTGCCGAGGGCGTGCCAGTACTCGACTGCCACGCCGGGCTTGATGGAGTCCGCGATCTCGCCGGCCGGTATCGGGAGCTCCAGGGTCCCATAGCTCTCCATGTCCATCAGCTGTACCATGCCGCCAGTGGAAGAGAGCACTTGAGCCGTCTTCTTCTCGATGATCGGCACTTCCACATTGGCGTCGACCGGGTTCAGTAGCGTGTGTTTGGCCCCATCGAACAGCCCGATCCCCACCACCCTTGCCTTCGCGCTTCCGTGCTTCCCCGGTTTCGAGTGAGATACCTCGACGGCTTGGCATGGCTCGCCGTCTATCACTAACCAAGAACCCTCTTTTATCGACCCGAGGTCGGAGATTCTGCTCATGGTCTCACCTATCGCTTTAATAAGCGAAGTCAGTCTGCCGTTCCGGATGCCCCATTATAAAAGGATATTCGTAATTGCGAGGGACCTCAAAGTTCAAGCCACGATCAAGAGGGCGAACATAGAGAGAGTTGCCAAGGGGAGCTCCGTCGAGTATAGGGCCTTTGATCCCACAGCCATCACGCCCAAGTTCGATTGTGACCTTGTGATAGTGGCGGGCGGCGACGGCACTCTCTTTTACGCTGTGTCTGGGCTATCAGACCCCTCGACGCCCGTCCTTCATGTGAACATGGGGGACAAGGGATTCTTAGCAGAGGTATCGTTGTCTGAGTTGCCCGAGAAGCTCAGCGCGGTTCTGAAGGGGCGCCATCTCGTGGAGAAGGTCCGAAAGATCTCGGTGAACACGAGCGACGGACGGACCGGCAAGGCGATGAACGAGGTTGTATTCGCGTCTAGATCTTGGAAGGGGGTCATGTCCATTAAGGTTGAGATAGATGGTCTTGGGGGTTATGAGATCATAGCGAGCGGCGTCATGGTGTCCACACCCCTAGGATCCACCGCATTCTGTCTGGCTTCGGGAGGTCCTACGTTGGACAACGAGGTTGAGGCCGTGGTCCTGTCTCCTATACTACCTCGGAAGCATTGGCCCCCAATGGTCGTTGAGCGCCATCGTGAAATATCAATCCGTAAGACGGGGGGGAAAGAGGAAGCAATCTTGGTGCTTGATGGCTTCATCGAGTGGCCTCTTGGCCAGCGGACGGTCGTTTCGGTTTCCAGCAGCGACGAGACCGTAAGCATGATCAGGTTCTCGCAAGACTACATGGTGAGGAGGCTGGGCAGGGTCGTGACTGAATGACCAAGTCCCCCACGGCCTACATCCTTGACACTCGGACTTTCGTCGCCGGAGCTCTGCCTTCCAAATTGGGAGACCTCTACGTCACCGAAGGAGTGCTTGGGGAGGCCCAGCGCACACATCGAACGATGAACAGGTCGGTCGCGTTGATGGAAGAGGGGAGGCTGAAGAAGGCTCAGGCGGGGAAGGAGGATCTACGCGTGGTCCGTGAACATACCGCAGAGATCGGCGAGGCTGGAAGGTTGTCAGAGGTCGATCTTGGGGTTGCCGCGGCGGCCCTACGAATGTCTCGTGCCGGAAGGAGCGTGGTCGTCGTGACCGACGACTACGCCCTGCAGAATCTGCTTTCCAGAATGAAGTTGAGATATCAGCGCGTAACGCATAAGGGAATATCGAGGGAGGTCACGTATCGCTATCGCTGCTCTGTCTGCGGCAAGCTGTTCGATGTTCCCGTTGACCAGTGCCTTGACTGTGGCTCCCCAGTCGAGAGAATTAGGTCGAAGGTGAAGAGGATCACTCGGGACTCGAGTCCATGAACATGGTCAAGGTCGAGGAACGCGGGGCGAGTTCGGTGGGGAGCCTAGAGGCGGTGCTCGGTAGGTGCTTTGCCTCCTCGCCGAGCGCCTTTATCGCCTCCACGTAGTAGGGCTCAAGTTCGAAGTTCCTCGCGATGTATTTGATCAGGTCGTAGTACTTGACGACGTTGGCAATATGCACGTTGGGCTGAACACGGCACCCGCAGGCGCTGCAACTCCCTGACATTGGGAGCCTTCTGAAACGGGCTCCGCACTTCGCGCATCTGAACCCGGAAGTGTAAAGGGCACGCACGTTACCCGAGAAATCCCTTATCAGGTGTGTGTCGAGCATGTTCTGGAGAACCTTGATCTTGTCGACCGAGGTCAACTTCTGGAGAAGCGAGAGTTGGGCCTTCAACTTCCCAGAGGTACTGTCGATGGACCTGTATCTGGACATCTTGGGACCAGAGTCAAAGACGGCCGTGGGGTGCGTTGACGGAAGCCTCAGCGACAAGGATTCTCCGACCAGGTGCAGGACCCCGCCGAGATCCGCGGGGCTTGACCCTACCTCAGCCAGACGGTAGAACGCTACGGGAAGGGTGTTCTCGTATTCCATGTTGTAGATTTGGTCGTCCACCTCTCGCGGATTCACGAATGGGAACACGACGATGGGGGAGTCCATCTTGCCCCCGGGGCGGTCCGGCATGTAGAAGAGGTTCATGTTGAGAAAGACATCGAGCGCGAGGGTGAAAGAATCCGCGTCGCCATCGCAATCCCTCCTCTTGGCTTGGTGGTAGTATGGATGAGCATACAGGACCTCGGCCTCAGTAAAGCCGATAATCCTGCCAACAACGCCGCCGACCGTGTGTGGAGAGACCGAGACTATGTGTTTGCCCACCAAGCTAGCAGCATCCCTGACATTGTAGTACGGCTCGCAACCGTGTAATACCAAGAGTCTGTCGAGGAAGGAGGCCATGTTCAGTAGAAACGGGACAGATTTCTTGGGAAGTACGATGTCTTGCACCTTAAGGTGCAGTAGCTGGTCCGGGGATTCCAATGGACGACCATGGACATCCGTGTCGTAGCCGAGGGCCGTCAGCTTTGCTACCGGAACCCCTATCTCCGAGGGCCTAAACTCGGTCAGCACCGCGTTAGAGGCGTCGAATCTGCAGGTCCCGTCCTTATAGACATAGAGCTTGTTAATCGCGCGCAGTAATCCCTTTTCCAAGGGCTCGGGGGCCCTCAGGTCGTTCATCAACGACTTGACGCCCTTGACCCGTCCGGGCAGAGATCTCAGGCCCAGCCGATCTTGGGCCCTCCTTATCTCGTCTCCGAGGTTCAGCTCCCTCGAAGAATACGGCTTGGCCTTTCCACCGCAAGCTCTGCACACTGAGTTCTCCGTCCGAAGACCGCACCTCGAGCATATGTTCTCGGCAACCGTCTTCCCCCCGCACTTCGGACAGCGGACGTAGAAGGACGGGAGCCCACACGATTGGCACTTCCTATTCGCGATCTCGATCTTGGCAACCCCCCTCGCCCCCGCCGTAAGAACATCCCTGGTGGGTCCACCTGCATTACCCACCGGGAACAGGACGTGAACTGGTGGTTTCATGAGGCGAGGCTTCGCGGCCTCGGGCCTGCCGACCCTAGCCGAAATGAAGGTACCCGACCTACCCTTGAGGGGCAACCCCGTTGCTCTGCTGATGTACCCTAAGCCGTTCTCGTTCGGTTGTGGGAGTGGAGGGCTTGCGACTGATGAGAGAGCGATGATGAGCTCGAAGCCCGCTCCATCGACCTCCATGGCGTCTCCCTTCACTTTCCTGGTAACTAGGGCCTTGTCTAGGGAGGCCTCGATCTTCTCATTGCGAGGGAGAACGTAGTTGCCGTCGCTAGATGAGCCCTCCTTCCTCAAGTAGAGCAGCAGGTCAAAGATCTCGGCTGCGTCGCACCTCTCCCAGAAATGAAGGAACACGGGGTGCAAGGGAATGCCCAGCCTTCCAGAGATCTTGGAGGCTTCCTTGAAGTCGGGCCTGACCTCCGACGGCCGCTCCGTCAGAGATCGGAGCCTCTCCGCTGCGATCTCCAGTTTCTGGGCTGAGGATTCGAGCCCGCCCGGATCCTCTGATAGTTTGGATTTCAGTTCCTCCGCCCACCATTCCTCCACATAGCCGGGCTTGTCGAGAAGATGGTTGGTCTCGATGTAGTCGCCAACTGATATCAAGACATCTCCCAAGAAGAGGATCTCCGATATCGAACCCTCCAGTCCCTTGGCTTCGTTCAGGGTGCTGGCCTTCACCACCGAGCCATCTTTGAGCTTGACGATAGGGGGCTCGATTGAGTCAACGGGCATTACGGTGCTGGATTTGCCAGGCCTATCAATCCTCAGCTGAGAGCCCACAGCAAAGAAGGAATCGAGGCAGATCATGGTCGCTGGATGGATGCCGACTGAGGCAAGGCCCGTGTTCCTGGCTCGACCGTACCGTATCCTGAGCCCACCGAACTCCTCGGATGAGGAGACGACGGGCCTACCGACCAAGACCTCGTCCATGTAGGTGGACTCGCGCTGCGTGATCTCCAGCGACTCCAGCCACTCCCACCCCGAGAGGTTCAACTCCTTCACGAATTTCATGACCTTGTTGCTGCGCCCTATGAAGCCGTCGATCAGCACGCGGAGCGCCCCGCCACGAACGAAGTTGGTCTCCACCCTAGGGAGGCCTCTGTGAGATAGAACCTCTACGGGGTCAGTCCCGACGCCAGTGACTTCTATTGGCATTCTCTCAAGCGCGAAGAGGAGCTGGTCCTCTGAAACGCGGTATTGAAAGCGGGAGACCTTCCGCTCGTAGAGCCTGAATTCCTCGATGAACCTAGCGGCTTCCTCCCTGCTGGGAATGTACCTGGAGAGGTGGAGCAAAGATCTGACGAAATCGCCAATGAGTATCGAAAGTGCCTGCTCGGTGCCGCCCGCGGACCTCATGGGACCAGCGAAGTAGATCGCGAGGTAGGACGACCTATCTGGGTTCTGCTTGATCCTGACCGATGAAATTCCCTCAAGAGGCGCTGCCGTCGTGCCGGGCGGTGTGATGCACGCGACGCCCGCTCTCACCGCGAGGAGCGCCAGCTCGTCCTGCTCAAAGGAGCCGAACCTGCCGTAGACGACGTCTTCGGCGATCTTGAACGGGACCTGTGTGTGCGGAAGCTGGCCGAGCCATTCATCATACCGTTCAGCCAGGCCATCGAGCTTGACTAAGTGCTCAATCGTTTGGCCGTGTGAGAAGACGAGCTTCGGGTCGACCTGCGCCGAGGAATCTAACGGCCTTTGCCTGGCCCGGGCGGCGAGGCTGTACAAGTTGCTCGTCTCGTCAAGAAGACCCACCTGGTATTCATCCAACGGCCGCCCCAATCTCCAATCCAGTCCAAAGCGGGAACTATTAGACTTTAGGGCGAGCGCCTGACCTGCAGCCTCCCAAGATTTCCCTTATTTTCTCGCGAACCCTGCTCTCCCCCTCTAGAACGCTTCCTGTCACTATGCCGTCCGCTCCGGCCCGAACCAACTCAGCTGCCGTGTCGCCATTCGTTATCCCCCCGCCGACGAGTATGGGTATTCGCACGGCCCTTCTGACCGCAGCGACGAACTCCGGCGGTACGTGTTTGGGGGTGCCCGAGCCGCCCTCCAAGTAGATGAACCGGATGCCGAGGGTCTCAGCTGCCGCGGCGAAGGCCATTGCCACCTCGGGGCGCTCGTACGGAATCGCGCGCGCACGTCCCACGAGTCCCACGGTGCCGCCGTACCCAACCACTATGTAGCCCATGGGGATCGCCTCAAGTCCGAGGCGCCTTATCCCGCTGATGCCGAGCATCTGAGCGCCTATGATGTAGTGTGGGTCGTCAGAGTTCAGCAGGCTCATGAACCATATGGCATCCGCGCCCTTCGCCACTGACGAGGCGCCGCTTGGGAAGATCATGGTGGGGAGGTTCCCGTGCCTCTTCAGTTCAGAGATCGCGGACTCATAGTCTGCAGTCATCTGAGCCGTGCTGCCGCCCACAAAGAAACCGGAGACGCCCTCCTCCATCGCCACGCGCGAGAGGGTCGGCAGGTCGCCAGGCTTCTCCGGGTCTATCAACACGAAGTAAAGAAAGCCGTCCTTACGAAGCTTCTCGTACATGTACCGCTCTGTCTTTCCTATCCTGACGATATCCTCCGTTGAACTCATCCTTGAGTCGCCTCTGTCGGCACTTCGCTTTGGTCCGTGAAGAACTCATCCACAAACATGTTGTATGCGTCGACCTTCTTCTGAGGGCCCTTCAAGTCGTACTCCCCTGATCTGCCGCACGAGCCACACTTCACCGTCGCCTTGCCGGTTGAACTATTGACCTCAACCGAGACCGAGTTCATGCCGCAGTTGGGACAGTTGAAGATGGAGGGTAGCCTCTTGCGAGCGACCTTCAGCTCCTTTCTCCTCTTTCTCCCCATGCCAACCGGAGTTCGCGTTGACTTGCCTTAAAGATTTCCAATAGGGCTCAAGGCGCCACCCAGACCCCCAACACCAAGACCCCCTGAACTCGCCCGAAAACGACACCAACAGGCGGGCACGAGCCCGACCGGCTTCAGCCAGAACACATAACTACGGAGCTCAATTCCGGCATACCGAAGTGTATTACTGAGATGGGGTCGCCAGTGGAGAAACAGAGATCCGCGCGAGAAAGCTCGATTAGGGCGTTCTTAGTGAAGAACTCCGCGCTCACCAAGACCCAGCTGGCCGCGGTCTTGTCCTATGTGCATGGCGAACACACTACCTCAGAGGCCAACGCCCGACGACTCTCGGGGAGGAGGGTGTCCAAGGGAGCGTTTCACAGGAGCCTGACGCAGGCCCGCCGTAACATCGAGGCCGCAGTCTATACACTCACCCTGCTGACCTATGAGGGAGTCATCGGCCAGCGTGATATTGACAATATCACGATCGTAGGGAATCTCTTACAGGAGTTGGCCGAGTCCCTAGAGGCGGGCGAGATACAGCCGATTCTCGACAAATCCGAGGCCATTATGTCAAGGACTGTGAAGAAGATGACGGAAAGGCGAATGTGACGCGGTGAGCAAAGCTAATATCATGATAATGCAACCGAGGGCCTGTGCACACATCTGGCCATCGTCTGGAGGCGGGTTCGTAGCGTTGCTGTCTAGGATCTTCGGGGTTGACAAGGAGAAAGTGAAAGAGCTGGAGAAGAGGATATCGGACCTCGAGGAGAACATCAGACGGTCAAGTGAGCAACAGGAGGACATCAAACGCGAAGTCATGAGGCTACAGGGGCAACTGGGACGTGTGGGCGCGGCGGATGCCAAGCTCGTGCGGGGCTTAGTTGAACTCGTAAGGACTCTTGAGCGGGAGCAGAAGGAGCGTCCAAGCGCGTCAAGCAGCGAAGCGCATAGATCTTCCAGCGAGGAGCTGGAGAGTGAGATCCTGCGTATACTCGACACGGAAGGCCCATCTACGGCTAGGGCTATCGCTGCCAAGTTAGGCAAGACGCGTGAGCATCTGAGTAGAGCCTTGAAGAGTATGGTTGCCCGCGGCAAGATCACGAGGCAGGGAGGTGGGAAGGCATTCGTCTACTCAGTGGTTGAGCAGCCCTAGATCTACGTCTCTGCCAGCTTGTACTTGAACGATCTCCCGGACTTAGTCCTGGATAGGCGGCCGCGCGTCGCCAATCGCCCCAAGTACATGGAGATCGTGGTTAATTCGGCACTGACCCCAAAACGCTCTTCGTAGAACCTCTTGACATCCTTGCTCGTGAACCAACTCCGGGGCAGGGAGCGCATCAGGACCAAGACATTGTGCATCTTAGACCTTTCATCGCCCCCGGCCAGCGCTTCGTCTTGGTACCAGCCTGGAGGGGTCTCTTGGGTGCCGCTCCCGTTCGCTACCGCACCAGGGTCGCCCTTGATCCCCTCGTAGATCAGCTGGGGACTTGCGGCCTCACTAGGTTTGGCTTCGCCAGGGGGCGGGGGGTTGCCTGCCCCGATGGTGTTCAGTACGCGAACGAATCTCTCGAAGGAGACTCGCGGATCTTTGGCATCGACGGTCACCCTGACCTTGGATCCGTCGTCCTCGGTCAACTCGGCGGTGAACCGTCCCTTCTTCATAACGGATGGTCTCCTAGCCGGCGTTCATATAACGGCTTCTTCACACCCAGCCTTCCATTGGAACCCAAATTCACAGGCATCTCACCCGGCTAACCACATTTCACTGACTTTCCACGCGCCAGGCAGGAATGTCTCGATTCTGTCGAGTTCGGGGCTCATAGACCGGGTAAACTCCCGGTTTTTGGACCTGGAGTAGAAAGGCAGGGGTCAACAAACTCGTTCACTGTGAACCACCCCCATTCTGGGAGGTCCGGCGGATTGAGATGTCAGGTCGCGGAATCCCCGGCACCCCTCAGCTTCCACTGGAAGGCGAACAGGCGGCAAGACGCGCGTTCTGTTTACACCAACGAGTTAGCGCTCCGTGTATAGATTGCTAAAGGCAAGGGGACAAAAGCGGCCGGATCCCCAAGGAAGGCAGCCGGCGGGACAGTACACTCACTCACCAACCACACCACTCGGCCACCCGTGGACTGGAAGCTCGGGGGTGAGAGGGAGAGAGGATCGCCTTAGTGGAATAAGTCGAGAAAAGCGGACCCTCCGTCTTATTTCAAAGGCGCCCCGAACCGACGTAGGTCCTTGCATGAGCCAGGTCGGTAGCACTAGCGACGTTGACGCATATCTGGAGTCCCTTCTGACCAGAACAGCAGTTTTCAAGGATCGAGACGCACTGAGGCACGACTACATCCCCTCACAGCTGCCCCATCGTGAGGCCGAGCTACGACGCTTGGGCGAGGTCCTAGCGCCTGTGTTGCGGGGCAACAAGGCCTCCAGTGCCCTCCTGTACGGAAAAACGGGGACTGGGAAGACCGCCTGCGTTAGGTTGATTGCCAAGCTGATGCAGAGCAAGGCGACCGATAGATCCACCCCGTTCACCACCTCGTACGCGAACTGCAGGCTCGAGGGCACCGGTTACAGGGTTCTCGCAAAGATAGCAGAGGGGCTGGGGACGCAGGTGCCGTTCACGGGGTTGGCCACCGGGGAGGTCCTCAGCAGACTCATCGCGACACTCAAGCAGAGGCCCACCAACCTGTTGATGATCTTGGATGAGGTGGACATCCTTGTGAAGGCAGCGGGGGACGACCTGCTATACGAGCTCAGCCGCATGGGAGAGTACCTCCCGAACTCCAAGATCACGCTCGTGGCTATCTCGAACGACCTTTCCTTCAAGGACTACCTAGATCCCAGGGTGTTAAGCACCCTGAGCGAGGAGGAGATCATATTCCCGCCGTACACGGCCGACCAACTCCGGGACATTCTGGGTGCGAGGGCGAGCATGGCTTTCAACGACGGTGTGGCTACTCCTGAGGTCATAGGTCTCGTTGCGGCTCTCTCGGCCTCGGAACACGGAGACGCTAGGAGGGCGCTCAACCTCCTCAGGGTTGCCGGCGAAATCGCTGAACGGCGAGAAGGAAACCGTATCACCAAGGAAGATGTGCAGAGCGCTGCACACAAGATCGAGGAGGATCACGTGTTCGAGGTGAGTAGGTCACTGCCCCTCCACTCAAAGATCCTGCTTGCGTCCATAGCCCTCACCGCCGAGAAGGGAGAGTCCCCGACCAGCGGCGAGGTCTACGCCAGATACACCAAACACGCTTCATTGCTCGGGGTGCCTGACCTTTCCTATAGGCGAGTGGCGATGTTGCTGAACGAGCTTGAGATGCTCGGGGTGGCCAGCGGGAATATTGTCAGTATGGGGCGGCACGGACGGACGAGAAAGATAAGGCTCGCCGTACCGCTGGACCCCGTCCTGAGAGCGCTAAGATCGGACACGATGGTTGCCAAGTTGTTGAACAGCATCGACTAGCTTACAGCGACAACAACTCGAATTTCTGGGAGTAAGGTTAAAACCTGTCTTGGGCCCCCACAAACAGCCGCGGTGGCAGAACCAGGCCTAACGCGCCAGACTCGAGATCTGGTCCCCTTTGCGGGGGTTGCAGGTTCAAAGCGGGTGGTAGACCTGTGAGATTCCTGCCCGCGGCGCCTCATCACTCCAAGCTATCTACGTCATCGGTTGGGGGTAGGCAGTAGCGTCCATCTACATCTCAATTTTATTAACGACCCGAGCCGAAACTTGAAGACAGCGGGAGTCGCCAAGCCAGGTCAAAGGTGCGAGGCTCAGGCCCTCGTCCCGAAGGGGTTCGTGGGTTCGAATCCCACCTCCCGCACCATGACATCGCCCGAAGAGATCTCTGGGGTTTTGGACCTCCAGCCGAGCGCTTCCCTCAGGGCGACCACGAGAAGCACAGATGTCGCTCCATCGTCTCGGCGCAAGATCTGGGGCGGTGCGGAAGCTTCCCCCCAGCTTCGTTCAGTCGCGGCGACAAGAATACTCGCGCAATGGTCACTCTGCCGTTGGTTAGGTGTTCCAACGGAGCGGAAGCTCCACGATGGAGTCGTGCGAATTTCTCCAACTTGAACTCTTATATCAGGTCTCAGTCGGCAGGCTCGGATATTGGATTCCCGTCGCCCCCGCCTCATCAGGACAATAGTGGTCAAGATCGGGACAAGCAGTCTTATGAAGCGGGGTGGAGGCCTCGATGTCGGCCGCATCAGGGCCCTCGCTGCAGAGATCAAGGCGACCAAGGGTCTGGTTAGGAACATAGTCGTGGTAACCTCGGGCGCCATAGTCGCGGGCATGGATGCGCTGGGCATCCGGGGCTCGCCACATGAGCTCTCGATCAACATGAAGCAGGCCTGTGCGGCCATTGGACAACCGCTTCTGATGAGTGCCTATTACAGGGAGTTCTCTCGAGTTGGCCTGAGCCCCGCTCAGATCTTGGTCACGCAGGAGGACTTCGGAGACCGCGCCAAACACCGAAACCTCTTGAGAACCCTCAAGTCCTTGTTTGACTTCGGCGCCGTCCCTGTGATGAATGAGAACGACACGCTCGCCGTTCACGAACTCAAGCCCCTGAACAAGAGTGTTCCTTCGCAGCTTAGGTTCGGGGATAACGATAGGCTGTCAGCGATAGTCGCGACGGAGATCGGGGCAGACCTCCTGATCATGCTCACGGACGTCGAAGGTGTATACGTGCGGCATCTGGCAGATCCCCGCGCGCGGCTAGTCAAGACCCTGAGTGGCGTACCCCGGGAAGTGTTGAGGTCGGCACGTGGGGGCGGGCGACTGGGGACGGGCGGGATGAGATCCAAGCTGATGGCCGCTAGACTCGCCTCGGCCGCAGGGGTGACTGTGGTCGTCTCGAACGGGCTCCGCAAGGGGGCCGTACGGAGGGCTGTGCAGGGCAACCCAGATGGCACGCTGATAGTCCCAAGGTCAGGAAGGTCAAGATGAGTACGCGACGAGATCTGAGGGATGCCGCGGCTCAAGAGGTGCGACGCAAGGCCAGTCTGGCGAAAGCGGCCGCACGATCTTTGGGGGTACTACCTGCAGAACTCAGGAAGATGGCCCTGCTGAACATGGCCTCGTCCATAGAGAACCGCGCGGACGAGATCGTGGACGCAAATCGTGGGGACATGAGATCTTTCCGAGGTCCAGACGCGCTCCGGGATCGCCTCCTGTTGGACCGAAAAAGGGTCATGGAGATGGCTGCCTCGGCTAGGGCTGTCGCCACCCTGGCCGATGTGGTCGGAGAAGTGGTCGAGAGCTGGACAACTGCCACGGGGTTGGAGATCGAACGAGTCAGGGTTCCCTTCGGGCTTGTTGCGGTGATATACGAGGCCAGACCGAATGTGACCGCCGAGGTTGCGGCGCTAGCCCTCAAGTCCGGGAACTCGATTCTGTTGAGGGGCGGCTCGGAAGCCGTACGGTCGAACAAGGCGATAATTGAGGCCACTAGGGCGGGGATCTCGGAGATGCTCCCCGTGGAGGCCGTCCAGCTCGTGGAGAATAGGGACCGGTCCGGCGTCGACGCCGTCCTGCGCGCCGAGGGCTTGGTGGATCTCGTGATTCCGCGGGGGAGTGCTGAGTTCATCCACTACGTGCGGCAGAACTCGAAAGTGCCGTTCATAGAGACGGGGGCGGGCAACAACCACATCTTCATAGACAAGGATGCCGACCTGAACATGGCCACCAAGATCGTGATCAACGCGAAGGCCCAGAGGCCATCAGTGTGCAATGCGGTCAGGAAGCTGCTGGTGCACAAGGACGTCAACCCGGGCTACCTTCGCAGCCTCATCGCAGATCTTAGCGGTCTCGGGGTCAAGGTCAAGGGATGCGAACGAGTCCGGAGGACAGTTCCTTGGGTCGAGATTGCCAGTCCCGAAGACTGGGACCTCGAATACATGGATCTTACTATCGCAATCAAGATCGTGGACTCGCTCGAGGAGGCAGCGGATCACATCGGCAAGCACAGTACGAAGCACTCCGAGGCGATAATCACGGGCAGCGATGAGGCGGCCTCTAAGTTCATCTCCCTTGTGGACTCGTCTACCGTCTTAGTAAACGCCTCGACGAGGCTCGTTGACGGGGGAGTCTTCGGATTTGGTTCTGAGGTGGGCATCAGTACGCAGAAGCTGCACTCCAGGGGGCCAATGGGTCTCAGAGACCTAACCACAACGAAATTCGTGGTCCGAGGCCGGGGACACGTCAGGGAATAGGAATTGAAATTCGAGGATGTTCTACGATCAAAGGTACGGAGGTGGGTGCTTGCCCGGGACGCGGGGTCAGCGCTGAAATCCGCGGCCAATCTTTACTCAAGGGGCATAGTGGCTTCGTTGAACTACTTGGGAGAGAAGACACGGGACGAGGGGGTCGTTCTCAGCAACCTTGAGGAGTACCTGAGGCTGATCCGGCAGGCGAAGAAGGGCTTGGTGAGGGCCGATGTCTCTGTGAAGCCTTCGCAGCTCGGTGCGTTGGTCGGCCCCTCGACCCTAGAGGAGAACCTGAGGCAGTTGCTGGACGAGCTGGGTGACACGGTTGCCACCCTCTCTGTTGATGCGGAGGACGAGAAGACGAACGAACTATCATGGCCGGTTCTCCGTGCACTGATCTTGGATCAAACGGGGCTCACCCTGACCGTTCAAGCACACGATGAGAACGCGACAGCGAAAGTCTCTGGGATCATGGAGGCCGGGGGTAGAGTAAGGCTGTGTAAGGGCGCCTATGGGGGAACTGCGCCCCCCCATGACTTATTGGAACGGTTAGTCTTGAGCATCCTCAAAACCTCGCCAGCACCGAAGATCGTGGTCGCGACGAACTCGCCTAGGATCGTCCGGCTCTTGTCTGTCGTCGCTCTTGGCCAGCCCTTTGAGATCGAGCCACTTCAAGGGACGCACCGCCGAGTAGAGGATCTAGCCGTGGCTGCAGGCCTCCGGATCCGAAGGTATGTCCCATTCGGGGAGAACTGGCTACCATACTGTAAGAGGCGGGACCCTTGGTTCGCTGAGAACGAAACGAAGATAGTTACCCTTAGATCTAGGGGAAGGATATGACTCACGTGACGGGCACACTGCCCAGAGCCCTCTTAACCTCTTCAAGACTCAGGAAGGTCTTGTCCGGGAGCCTTCCCAACAGCACCGACGAGTGAACTCTTTCCGTTTGTGTTAGGTCGACGACCTTCCACCCCTGACTCTTGATGAGCTCATCCGTTGTGGAGGGAAACGTCGCATCCTCCCTCAGTACGCTGGCCAAGGAGTCTACGCCAACGGGTCCTTTAGCCGTCGGGAATCTTCCCGTCTCTCTGTACACCTTGAGCCTAGCAGCGTCCTCGTACATCCGCCCGCCGTGAAAGACGAGGTAGGCCTTCTTGGACAGGCGCTCTGCCCCGTCGTTGATCCCGCGGAGCTCCCGGTCGTCGAACTGATAGAGGTTGTGCCTACCCGCCCCGAAGAGCCTAGCGTAGAGGATGTCTGAGTGAACCCTCGGACTCTCCACGGACAAGTCCACGCAATGAACGATGTCATGATCCTGCATTATCCGCACCAAGCGGCCCCACTCCTCCCTCTCTCTCCCTCCCCGGATCTCCCAGGCGATCCGCGCCCGACCCACGTCGACCGAGTCGAAGAACTCGGCGATCCCAGACAGCTTCTGATCGGTGAGCTCCGAGCGGGCGGGGGTGAGCAGATGCAACACCTCTGCGCCGAGAGCCTCGCAGACGTCCATCATCTTGTAGTATGTCTCGAACGACTCATCGGTGGGTTGTAGCTCCAATCGGTGGGTGAGGTCTCTGTGACATCTGACCGAGAAATGGAAGTCACTGGGCACTCTGCTGCTCCAAGATCTGACACGACTTCCCTCTGGGAGAGAATAGAACGTTGAGTTCACTTCAACGAAGTCGAAAGCTCGAGAGTATGCCTCCAAGGATCTTCGCCAAGGTCCGCGGAAGTAAGCCCATCCTCCAGCTCCGATTAGATACCCGTGCAAGTGCCGCAAAACCCTTATCGCCTCGCGACTTAAAGGTCACTGGTTGCAACCCGGATGGGCGATGTAAGACTCGGGACATCAGGGTGGAGCTACGCCGAGTGGATCGGCCCGGTCTACGACGACGAGAAACAAAGTAAGCTCAGGAGGTACTCGAGCGTATTCGGCATCGCTGAAATAGACTCGACCTTCTATGCGTATCCGTCGAAGGGGACGGTGATAGGGTGGAACCGCAACAGCCCAGCCGACTTCGCCTACGCCGCGAAGCTGCCCAAGGTGGTTACACACAACAAGAAGCTGGGCCTAAACGGAGATGTCGAGGACGACCTGTACAAGTTCTGCGACCTGATGGAGCCGCTGTCCAACTCCGGAAAGCTCGCGTGCTTGCTTGCCCAACTCCCCCCGAGCCTCGGCTTCGACTTAGAGGTCATGGGGCGCTTCCTTGAGTTGGTTCCGAAGGGGTTCAGGCTCGCCGTGGAATTCCGGCACCCCTCGTGGCTCAGAGACGAAACATGGCGGTTGCTGTCGGACCACAACGTAGCCTACACGACCGTCGACGAGCCCCTCCTTCCTCCCGATCTCTGGGTGACAGCGGACTTCTCCTACTTCAGGTGGCATGGCCACGGGCGCAGGCCGTGGTACAACTACAGGTACTCCCTTGATGAGTTGGAGCCTTGGGTACCCAAGATCAGAGAAGCCGGGGAGAAATGCCAGAACGTCTACGGTTTCTTCAACAACCACTATCACGGCTACGCCGTTGAGAACTGTCTGCAGGTAATGGACATGCTTGGGCAGCTCACCGAGCAACAGTCGAGAGCGCTCAAGAAGGTCCAGAAGTGGTTGACAGATCACCCTCCAGGTGCTGAACCTCGGGCGAGGATGCGCAAGCTTCTGGCCACAGGCGCTCCTGAAAAGCGCTCTGACCTAGAGGTACGCCTGCTGTCCTTCACGGATGAGAGCAGACTTGAGCGGGCAAGGGGCATAAAGGACGATAACGTCCAGATCTTGGAGATCACGCCTAACCGGATAACATCGAGGATCAGAGACTACCGAGTCGTCGTGGATCTTGACGGCCGACAGATCCTGCACGACTGCCCCGACTGGGCCCGGGAGTCACGGAAGAAGAGGTTCTGCAAACACGTGGCTAGGCTGTTCCTGACCCTTCAGCCAAGCAAGGCCTCGGAAGCGCTCACAAAGATAGAAGAAAACATCGAAGACTGGACGTTCGGACAGTCTCGCCCGCCTAGGTCATGACGCGGCTAGAGGCCAAGAATCAAGCCCTTGAGTACGCCGCCTACCAGGTAGCTCAACACCCCGCCGATCACGCCCAGCACGACGTACCTCATGCCCGTGCTCACCGGGTTCTCACTGCTGAGCTTGCCGACATAGAAACCGAGCAGGAACAGTGAGACTATTGCCTCGACTGACGATATGACAAGTGCTGTCTGGATACCTGTTATCAAGAAGGGCAGGAGCAGCATTGCGAGCACGAATATGGTCGCCGCGAAGGACAACATCCCACTCAAGAGTACCTCTCTCATAGTGTGTGCGGTGACATTCTTGCCCCGACTTCTTTCATAGATCTGGGTGCCCCTTTCGGTCAGCTCCGACAGGTAGAAGCCAAACGCGTTGCCGAGGGCGTCCGCAATCCCTCCAGTCACGGCTGCTATGAAGATGAATTGTACGTCATTCGTGGCAACTGCAACGCCCACTATCATGCCGAATATGCATATCACGCCATCGGCTAGGCCGAACGCGGCGCCTTGGAACCCCTCGATTGTCTTCAACGCATCTGGTCGTTAACGCTCCGCCTGGAACGACTTGCTTAAAGGCGTTTGCGCCATTGCCCCCTCTCCACCACACCGTCGAGAACCTACACCCTGCCCGGCTCGACGTGTTCCACCCTCTAGAATTATCTATTCGCACTGTACATCGCGGAGGGCACGGTGAAACGACATGGGACTCCTTAACAGGAAATCCGCCTTGGCTGTGGGCCTTGCCATTGTTATGGCTGCGGTGCAGTTGCTCTATTGGACCTCTGCCATCTTCACAGCCGACAGATATATCATCGACTTCGAAGGTCTTATGTGGAGAACCTCACCTCCTGGATCACTATTTCCTGTACCAACGGGGTCCGGGATGCTGCAGGCGCTTTCGCCAGTCAGCGAGACCGATCAGGTGGTCTACTCAATGATCAACTCGGGCCTGTACATCCTGCTGTCCGTGGCTCTGACGTTAGCGGCTGGCGTGGCCGGATATCTGTTAGGCGTGACCATCTCACGCTAGGATCTTGGACACCCCGCGTTCAAATGGCGGGTAGATAATTCCACGTTCAGTCACGATGGCCGAGACCCGATCTGGAGGCGTTATGTCGAAGGCTGGGTTGAGGCACTCTATACCCCTCGGGGCTATCCTCCTTCCGTTGATCTCTGACAGCTCTTCGGGGTTCCTCATCTCGATTACGTCATAGCTGGGGGTTCCTTCTGGGTCGAAGGTTGAAGTGGGGGCGGGCACGTAGAACGGGAGGCTGTGCTCCTTGGCAACAGTCGCTATGGTCAGCGTGCCTATCTTATTTGCCACGCTCCCGTCCCTCCAGATCCTGTCCGCCCCCACGAGAACCTTGTTCACCAAGCCCCGAGTCATCACGTAGCCCACCATGTTGTCAGCTATCAGCTTGAACGGGACTCCAGCTCGCTTGAGTTCCCAGGCGGATAGCCTTGCCCCCTGCAGCATCGGTCTAGTTTCCGTGGCGACGACCGAGATCCGCTTCCCTCTCCTCCAAGCCTCGATCAGGATCCCCAGGGCGGTCCCCCAAGCCACGGTGGCCAAGGACCCACTGTTGCAGTGGGTGAGCACCGTATCCTCGTCCCTCACCAAGGCCTGCCCGATCTCCACGATCGCTCTCTCGACCTCCTCGTATTCGTCGGCTATGGCTTTGGCCTCTGAGAGCGCTTCTCGCCACACTTCGCCCTCGGCCAGCTCGGCTCTACTTAGAACTCTCTGAACCGCCCGATGGGTGTCCCTTCCAGTTGGCCTACACGACCGAATCTTTCTCCCTGCCTCCCGTAGGCGCCTGAGTTGCCTATCCCTTGCTATCCTTCTCGTCCGGTAGGCCTCCAGTGCGAGCGCATACGCGGAGGCCGCCCCGATCAGGGGAGCTCCCCTGATCTTCATCGTCCCTATCGCTCCCAAGACCTGTTGCAGGGTTTCCAGCCTGACAATCCTATAGCGGTCGGGGAGTAGGCTCTGATCTACGGTCACTACTCTTCCGCTTCTCCAATCGATGGTCCTCCTCAACTCTCACGTCCGCAAACCGTTGGAGGTAATTAAGCGATGGAAGCCGAGCTCAGTCGCTGAGGTCGCGGCCTAGAAGTACCTGACCGAGCAACTCCCGCACTTGTTGAGCCTCTTCAGGTTCATTAACAGTGGAGTCGCATATTCGGACAGGAACGACAACTCAAGCGGGCCCCCGTCCAGCGCCTGCAATCCCCTCATCTCATTCGTCATCTGCATCACGGTGCCTTTGGCCGGTTCTTCCCCGTAAATGACGACCGAGTAATCAGGTAACGGCTTCGTGGAGTACAGAATGGGTGCCGGTATCGTGTGGAACCCCGCTACGACCCTAGATCTCTGCCCTAGGACCCTCGCCAGTCGGAGCGCGGCACTGGTGTGAGGGCCCAACCTCGGAACGTAGAACTTCCCCTTCCTCCTCTTGGGCGCGACTGGGGAGAGGATCAGCTTGTCCTTCAACTTGGGCTTCAACCTGGCGGCCAGCCTGAGTGCTGGCTCAAGCTTGACGCAGAACACCACCAGCTCGGCCTTCTGAGCGGCCTCTCTGTTCAACATGCCAACTATCCTCTTGGACCGCGCCCGGCCCACCAGCTGTCGTACCTCCTCGGTCGCCGCCTCCGCCTTCTTCCGGAACCTAGAACCGATGATGACGTGATACCTCGAGGAGAACCTGGTAGCTAACCCCCTTCCGAGGTTTCCGGTACCCCCTAGCAAGGCAATCGTTCTTACGCTGTGCTCAAAAGGCACGCTGACCCGTGATTCGAGCCCTCTAAAAACTTTACAGCGCTTATAGTCGATTATTGGGGCTGCAGGCGGCCCCAGCTGCAAGGCTTTTAACCGATGGCGGCCGACGCCCGAGAGTTATGGAGCTCGACCTCGGCGCTCTTGGCATCGTCGGGGCGGTCTATGTCTACGTGTTTGCGCTCATCGCTGTGGCTGAACTCGCCAGGCGCAAGTACTCTCTGGAGTCCACCTTCACCAGGCACGTCATACACCTGTTCGCTGGCGCCTCCATCTTGATCTTGCCCCTGTGTTCCGAGTGGTACTATCCGTTCCTGCTCCCGGTCGGCCTGGGATTGTTGGTCGGACTGGCGTTGACGTTCGCCAAATCCTCCTTCATAACCACGTCCATGGTCGATCAGAGGGAGCACACGCGCGCGCACGCATACGGCCCCCTGTACTACATCATCTCGATAGGACTCTTGGTCTGGTTGGGGTGGGGCAGACGGGATCTGGCAATGGCCTCTGTCATGATCATGGCCTGGGGTGACGGCGCCGCGTCCACGCTGGCCCCTCTCATAAAGAACAGACACAAGTACTCCTTCTCGGAGAAGTCGGTCGAGGGTTCCATTGTCATGCTTATCGGCGGCTTCTTGGGTGCGTTGGTCGCACTCCTCGTATACTCTTGGCTTTCAGCCCCCCTCCCATTCACACACATCCTGACAACAGCCCTGGTCGGGTCTGTGGTAGGTACTGTGGTTGAGGCGTTGACCGTAGGTCCGCTGCAACCGTTCGACAACTTCACCGTGCCCCTTGCCGCCTTCGTCGCAATGTACTTGCTGTAGCCGAAGTCCAGAGCTGCCCCCAGCTGGGATGCAGGCTTTCGCGAGAGAGAGCAAGGTTCGATGTCGAGGGTCAATAGGCTTCATCTTCCAGTTCCATAACCTGTTCCGGCCTTGACAGCCCTCCAAAAAGTCGAATTCGGCATCGCCTCGCCATCAAGGACAAGTAAAGGGCTTTGAAGGACAGCGCAGAGATACCTCATAGTGGTCGGCCTCAAAGGCAGAATGAAGACCTTTCCAGCTCAACTGGGCGGCGGCAAACAACAAAGAGTCGCCGTAACACGCGTGCTTCGCCTAGGAGATCGCCCTCTTCTTCTCGACGGTTCTCGCTGCAACTAGACCTATGAGCCCTAACGCTGCGGCCCCTACACCCATGTGTACTACGTCTCGTTGAATACCGCTGGATACGCGCGTTATATACGCTGATATGCCGTGTTCTGACGCATTCCTTATCAACAACACGTATAGCCCTCTCCTGTGCTCGGGTTTGAAATCGGCGCCGTCTACGCTTCTAAGCTCGACGAGCGGTCTTGATTGCACTCCTTCGACAGTGGATTCAAGTTGGTCACTATCTAGGAGAAGTATGTCTGCCTTAGACCCTGAAGGGATGATTTCGATTACGAATTCGACATCGTTATCGTGCAGATAGTATGATATGGCTAGCGTTTCGTTCGCCATCATCGATTTGCTGTCCTTCCTAACCTGTTCTCCGCTCGCGGAGACACAAGCGACCACGATGGTCAAAGCAGCGACAATAAGCGTCGAGCCCAGTCTCTTAGCCCAGTAAGTCAAACCTCCAGCCTCCTAGTGAAATAGATGTAGCAAGCGACTATGAGCCGGTCGAGACGACTAGGGGCGTTAGCAGGGATAGCCACGGCAGATCGGCCCCGGAGGTCCCCAATATACGCCAGATGTCCAAGAAGACCGAGTTAGGTATGAGGCTTCCGATCGGGTTATCCCCCAATGCTATGATGGCGTAGTCAACACCATACAGGAATAGTAGAGACGATATGAAGCTCGGAACGATCTCCTTAGCTATCAATGTTAGAGAGAGGCATACCGAGAAGATGTATAGGAACGACGTAATAGCGACGCTGTAGGAGATGAGAGTACGCGAAGGGTCTGCAAGGAAGGAATCTAGGCCTCCTACCACCAAGATCGACGCTGAGTTAGCCAGCAGATATACAACTAAGGGCGTTAGAAAGGTCAGACCAACCCTAACCGCGAATATCTCCCTCCTCTTGAAAGGTTGAGAGAGCACTAATGTCATGTACCCTGACGAAAGGAACACTTCGGATTCGAAACCAAGCTGTACCCTACCGAGGAGGCGGGTCTTCCGGAGGAGACATACAACACCTTGGAGTTGGCAAATGATGGGAGTAGGGAGGGGTTCATACTCGAGATTGGCAGTTTTAAGAAGTCTCACCAAGAGGTCATTGACAGATTCTGGAGGGATTGGGGGTAGGGTGAGAGGAGTAGAATGATATTGCGGGATGTGTGGCAACAGGATCGGGGGATCGAGGAAGCGCCTCGAGAGGCAACCCGCTTGGTGAGGCAATACTGGGGGCAAGACGTATCGAAGGCATGTCTGTCGTTATCTGGCTTCAATACTGACGAGATTTACGCCTACACCATCTACATGTCCTACAGCAAACCCGAAGACACAGCAGACATGGTGAAGGAATTGATATCCAAGGCACCGGGTTCGATAAAACACATCAGACTCCGCTTTTATGAAGCTGGGGAGAAAGACCCTCTTGATGACGTTCGAGCCGATCGCCCCCCTTCAAACCTAAGAGCCGACCTAATTTCTTTCGACGAGGAGGTAAAGAAGATGGTCCTAGGTCACCTGGGTCCACCAATGAAGGAGAAGGTGTCTGCAGGGAGGAGACTGGCAGTGGCATATGATGTCAAGCTGAAGGTAGCTGTTATGGGCAGGACAGCAAAGGTCACTTTGGCGATCTCTGGCGTCATTACCCCAGACATGGACAAGCGCCTGCTGTCGGTCGCCACGAGCTTTGGTGAAGTCAAGGGTTACGAGATCTCCCCGGCTAAGGAGTTAGAGGTGGTGAACGTGGAGGAGAGACGGGACTCGATCTTTGCATTTGTTATCATCAACCCATCCAAATGAGAGTAGGTCAACAAGTGCGGCAGGCGGGACTTTCATCGCCCAGCGACTTCGAACCCGCGCGACGACCGAGCTGCACCGTCGAGTTTGGCAGGGTCGGATCCTAGACCAGGCTAGATGACTGCCGCACGAGCCTTGCCTCACCTTGGCGTTTTATTTAACATTGACCTTCGAGTCCAGAGGTTGTCGGGCTCGAATGGGTTCGAGTCCCGAGCTTGGCGATGTGCCTAGCATTTCTCGCGCGATCGGCACCCAATCAGAGATCCCCTGTCTCCAACGGGCCAACACACTATGACAATGCGAACGTGGTGGAAGCCACATGAAGGATAACCCGGAGTCAGACCCCGGCCCCGTTCGAGGGGAACCCTAGCAAAGGTTCCTTCCCCGCCAACTGGGCCTCAAACGCTTCTATAGAATGACGTGGGAAGTCGTCAAGAGGAAAGGGCAGAAAGACTAACGAGTATCTGATATCGAAGTCTTATAAGAAGTGCAACCTCCTAGGTTTCAGATGCAGGGAACGAGGTTCTCCGTCCTGCTCGCCTGCCTGTTGCTACTGTCCAGCGTACCAGCGACTCTACCTCAAATCTACTCGATCTACATCTCAACTGAGTCGCTACCATCCGGCACCGTTGGTTTGAACTACCAGGGAAACCTACAGGCTCTGTACACCGGCGCGATACCCATGCCGCTTCTATGGACGGTGTACGACGGCAGCCTGCCTCCTGGTCTTTCCCTTGCGAGCGCAGGACCTACGACAGCATCGATCTCCGGGACGCCCACACAGGCAGGGAGCTGGGAGTTCACCATCGAGGCATACAAGAACTTCACCCCCGGCGGCTACGTGTACCACCGCAAGCAGTTCACCATTGACATCGCAGCTACACCTCCAACAGAGTTCGACTTCTCGATCTCGATCACCCCAGAGATTCAAGCCGTGGACATCAATGATGTAGTCTACGAGAACGGGGTTGTGACGATTACACTCGGGATCTCAGTCTCTCTGCTCGGGGGCACAACGCGAGATGTGACCCTAAGCGTTTGGGGCATTCTCGTAGTTATCGGCGATGAATGGATTCTCGCTATAGAGGAAGGAGACGGCATAGAGACTAACATCTTCCCAGAAGTATGGAAGCCACCTTTCATGTCCAAGTTGGTCATCACGATAACTCCTGCGATACTCCCCCATCTCCTTCAAGCCAGAAGTCG